>Ga0315904_10000942_pt1 | contig 46331 bp, 54 predicted proteins | sample LakEriMetagenome_6_FD_203529 | JGI IMG/M metagenome (GOLD analysis project Ga0315904, IMG submission 203529) | Freshwater fungal communities from buoy surface, Lake Erie, Ohio, United States - Buoy 12 MA120 | ecosystem: Environmental > Aquatic > Freshwater > Lake | place: USA: Lake Erie, Ohio...
ACATTACTGTGCGTTTCTTTCCGGCCACCTTACTGCTGAGATCAAGTCGTATAAACATAATTTGTTATCTGATTTTGGCGTTGGTAAGGACAGAGATGAGCATTTCTGGAATGCAGTGATCAGACAAGTTACCGTTGGTGGATTGATATATAAGGATGTTGAGACATACGGAACGCTGAAACTTGCCGAAAAGGGGAAAGAATTCCTTAAGCAGCCGGGTTCTTTCACCCTGTTGAAGGAACATGACTATTCTGAATCGGATGATGACGCTTTTGTCCTTAATGGAGATGGTAAGGGAGGTGCTTTTGATGAGGTGCTGTATGGTTTATTGGTCGATATGCGCAGATCGATCTCCAAACAGAAGAACATTCCGCCTTTTGTTATCTTCCAGGAGCCTTCGCTCAAGGATATGTGTTTCCAGTACCCGATTACGATCGATGAACTTACGAATATTCAGGGTGTCGGTCAGGGTAAAGCGACCCGTTACGGAGCACCTTTCATTGAGTTGATCCGCCAATATGTTGAACAGAACGATATCGAAAGACCACAGGATCTGGTGGTTAAGTCTCTCGTAAACAAAAGCGGATTGAAGGTTCAGCTTATTCAGAATATCGACAGAAAACTTCCATTGGAAGATATCGGAAGGGCCCAGGGTAAATCTTTCAATGAAGTGATCGAAGAGATAGAAGCGATCGTTTCTTCAGGAACCAGGATCAATATCAACTATTACATTGACAATATTCTGGACCAGGAAAATCAAGAGGAGATCTATGAGTATTTCTCTGAAGCTGAAACAGATGATCTTCTTACAGCCTTTAAAGAATTTGATGGAGACTATACGGAAGAGGAATTGCGCCTCATGCGTATCAAGTTCATGAGTGAAATGGCGAACTGATCGCTATATTTTTCTGAAAGTAAGGTAATTCACAAGGTTGTTTGTGTCCCTGTATTCGATCTGCAGATCAGTCTTGTTCATTACCATTATCCTGTATTCCAGTACATGAGATTCTGTATTACCTCCATCTCGGTAAGAAGCGTCCATGAAATCACCTTTTTGTTTGATCCTTAAATAGCCTGCTTCAATGCTGCTCCCGGTAATACTGGGAAATTCATAGTTCAGTTGAAGCATAAAGGAATTATTGAAGTCCTCAAAATCGGTGGTACTGATCTTCAACTCACCTGTGCACACAGCAAATTCCGAAATTCCATCCAACAGGGTGATCTTATACTGTTTAAGTTCCCAGTCGCCGTTCAGTTTTTTTGAGGTACTTTTTTCCTTGTCACATGAAAGGATGACCAGAATTAAGGGAAGGAAAACTATGAGAAAGATCCTTTTCATTCGCTGAACGCTGCAAGTGTCATAAGAGCCACACCAATTGGAAGTGAAGCAGGATCTATATCGAAGCGAGGATGATGAACGCCGTAGGTTAAGCCCAAGTCCTTATTTCCTGTGCCCAAACGAAAGAAGCAAACCGGTATTTCCTGTGAATAATAAGAGAAATCTTCCGCTGTAAGCCGGATCGGTAGGTCAACTACATTGTCAGGTCCAAGCAAGGAAATGGCTTTAGATCTTATTTTTGACGTTACACCAGGATCATTTTCAAGGTAGGGATAGCCCTTGCTGATCTCCAATTCAACCTGGGCTCCATGCGCCTCAACGATCGACCTGATCATTTTCTCGATGAGCTCCAGTGCTTCTGCGCGCCAGGGTTCGTTCATAGTCCTGAAGGTTCCCTTTATATGGGCTTTTGAAGGTATCACATTGGTTGCTCCAAGTGCCTCGAAATGTCCGAATGAAAGGACACACGGGATCTTAGGGTCGCACTTGCGGCTCACAATCTGTTGTAGTTGAATAAGAAGGTTTGCTCCGATCATAATCGGGTCAATGCATTGATGAGGAGTAGCGCCATGTCCACCTCTGCCTATAATCGTCAGATGAATCTCATCACAGGAGGCCATGTATATTCCTTCCTTGAATCCCGCTTGCCCACAAGGCAGATCATTGAAGACATGCAATGCATATATCTCCTTAACGATAGGATCCTTAAGTACACCGTCCCGGATCATCAGCGATGCCCCACCTGGATTTTTTTCCTCACCAGGCTGAAAGATCAACTTGACGGGGAATGGAAGTCTTTCCCTTAGTTCCCAGAGCAGCTGTGCAGCGCCGAGGAGAACAGCCGTGTGCACGTCATGCCCGCAGGCATGCATGACGCCTTCGTTAACTGAACGATAAGGAACATCGTTTTCTTCCAGAATGGGAAGTGCATCGAGATCGGCCCTAAGACCGATGGCCAACATATCATCCGTGTGATGAGAAGCCTTAATTAGCCCTACCACTCCTGTGCCGCCAATCTCAGTCTGATGCGGAATTCCGATCTCAGAAAGACGTTCCGAAACAAACTTCATTGTTTCGAACTCCTGATATGATAGTTCTGGATTACGGTGAAGGTATTCTCTGATCTCACGGATATGCGCGGCCAGTTCCTGGGCGCGTTGTTTGATATGTTCTTTGAGTTCAGGATTCATGATTCATGATTCATGATGATAAGTTGCTACACCCGACATGATCAGGCGGATTGAAAGATAGGCCATCAACACTCCAAAAACGATCTTCACCACAGCAGGGGAAAGACGCAATGATAACCTAGAGCCAATGTAACCACCGGCAACGAATGCGATCGCTATGATCAACCCATATTTCCAATTGACATTACCAGACCGCCAGTAGTTCCAGACCGCCAGCGCTACAACGGGCATCAAAAGGACAAAAAGGCTGGTCCCCTGTGCTTGATGCTGTGATAATCCAAGCGTGAGCATCAGAGCCGGAACGATCACGACCCCACCACCAACACCGACGAATCCGCTCAAGGCTCCCGCCATAAGTCCGATCAGTAACAATATCAAAACAGTTGATCCCGGCATGTTAAACACGGATAAATGTAAGTAATTCCATCATTCGACCATCAGATTACAGCCGCGTAAATCTGAAAGGTCTGTCCTGCCCAGTACCCGAAAACCACCCTCTTCAAGTCTTCCAAGGTCTTGAGTAGCAATAAAACTGCATGAATACAGATTAGCCAGATCGATGATATTGACAGCTCCTGTTCTACCTGATTCGAGAAAGGTGAAAGGATCGTTCACATCGCGAATCAGCACTCGCATCCAGGAAGGACATAAGAAAATACCTTCCTTATTGCTGTATCCTTGTGACAGAAGTTCAGTCATTCCGTACTCCGAGCTTACATGAGTCACTCCGGTGCCCTCAATGATCCTTAGATGCAGTTCTTCCTTGGTCAGCTCTTTTCTCCTGCCTTTCATTCCTCCCGTTTCAATGATGGTTGCTTTGGAAAGATCTGTGCTCGCTTCTGCCAGGTCAAGAAGAGCATAAGATACACCGAAGATGACGATCTTTTTGCCTAGCATCAGGGCAGAGCGGTATCTGTTGGAAACCTCGGTTGCATTGTCGAGTAAAAATCCGGAAAGTTCTGATCCCGTTTGCCTCATCAATTCATTAACCATGTACACTAGACTTGAATTACCTTGTTCGAGGTAGTTCGGCAACAATGCGAGTATGACTTGTTCTTCTGGATTGCCAATGAATTGACGATACGATCTTTCGAAAGATGCTCTGTACAAATTTAAATCGGCAACCGGATGCATACTTCTGATCATTCCGGTTGTTCCACTGCTTAAAAATGTGATCTCTGGGTTCAATCCTTCTGCAATGATCTTTTGTTCTTTGAACAAACCAACAGGTAAAAATGGGATCTCTTCGAGGGTTTTGGGAGAAGGTCTTCCCAATGCATTTACAAACGCTCTGTAAACGGGTATAGTTTTGATCTGTAGGTCAAAAATTTCAAGAGCCAGGCTTACAAACGAATCATGGTCGTGGTTGAGAAATATTCTTTCCTCAATATTCATTTTCAGTGAGAGATGGTTGACATATCCTCCTTCACATGTTCATGTCTGAACATCATTGCAAAAAGGATTGCTACAACCAGGGAATAACCTGCAAAGCTCAGCCAGATACCTTTCCAGTCCAGTATTCCTCCTTGCATTGTAAAGTAATTATCAATGACAAAGCCGCTAATTGTACTTCCTAAAATGGCACCTACACCATTTACCATCATCATAAACAGACCCTGAACACTTGCTCTGATTCTTTTGTCTGTTTCATGTTCAATGAACAGGGATCCGGAAACATTGAAGAAGTCGAACGCCATACCATAGATGATACACGAAAGAATGATCATCCATAATCCGTCCGCCGGATCCCCAAATGCAAGGAGTCCGAAGCGGAAGACCCAGGCAAACATACTCAGAAGCATCACTTTCTTAATTCCAAGTCTGTGTAAAAAGAATGGGATGAATAATATGAATATTGTTTCAGAGATCTGTGATATCGACATAATGATTGCCGGATACCGAACCGTTAGCAGATCTTTGTATTCTTCAACATTTTCGAAGCCGTGTATGAAAGTATCACCATAGGCATTCGTGAGTTGAAGCGATGCACCCAGAAGCATGGAGAAAATAAAAAACACGGCAAGCTTATAATTCTTGAACAGGGAGAACGCTTTGATACCGAAAATGTTCAACCAGGATTCTTTCATTCCCTTTCCCGGTGGAGGGCATTTAGGCAGTGTAAGCGAATACAATGCTAAGAGTAGCGATGCACCTGCACCAATGTAGAATTGAAAAGCTGATTTTTCAAAGCCAAGTAAACTCACCACCCACAGTGCGGCTATGAAACCGATCGTGCCCCAAACCCGGATCGCAGGATATTCTTTTGTGAGTTTTTTATTCCCTGAAGCTAGAGAAGCATAAGCGATCGTAATAGAAAGGGAAATCGTAGGCATGTAGAAGATCATGGTGATGAGCATCAGCCAGAACATCCAGTTGGGGTTAACTGCAAAGGGTAATGTGGTTAACATGATTCCTCCTAGAAGGTGCAGGACCAAATACAGTTTTTCTGCAGAGATCCAACGGTCCGCGATCACTCCTGTTAACGTTGGAGTAAATAAGGCAGATATCCCCATGGTAGAGAAGATCGCACCAAACGACTGAAAATCCCAGTGCTTTGTTTTACTGCAATATACCCCGATCGTAATAAGCCATGAACCCCAGATGAAGAACTGGAGGAAGTTCATTATGATTAACCTATGTTTAATGGATAGCTGCATAGCTCAGGTTCTATTGCGACTGTCTTTTATTGAGCTCATCCCGGATTTTAGAGGCCAGCTCGTAGTCCTCGTTTTCCAGCGCTTGCGTCAATTGCTCATCCAGTTCATCTTTACTCAGATGTCCAAGAGAGCCTTCTGAAATTTCTTCATGAATATCTTCTTCATCCGTTTCTTGACCCTGTTCTTCATTCTGCGTTTCATCCATGAGAATCCCTGCAGATGACAAGATACCTTCAAAGGTGTAGATCGGACAATTAAATCGAACGCCTATTGCAATAGCATCAGAAGTACGCGCATCGATTTCCTGGATCTCTCCATCTCGTTCACATATGATCTTGGAATAGAAGATGCCTTCGATCAAATTATAGATTAAGACTTCCTTGACACCGATATCAAAGGCATGGGCAATACTTTTGAACAGATCGTGGGTAAGGGGTCGGGTGGGTGTCATTTTCTCAAGCTCAATAGCAATTGCCTGAGCCTCAAATCCTCCAATAATGATGGGGAGTTGACGATTCCCGCCTGACTCTGCAAGAACCAGAGCATACGCTCCGGATTGAGTCTGACTGTAGGATAGTCCTGCAATCTCCAGTTTGATCTTGTCCATACTGCCTCTATCTTCCTCTTTGCTTAAATAAGCAGGGAAGCACTAGGCTTCCCTGACACATTTATCGTGGTAAAAATAAGATTTCTAACGAATATTAATGATTCGAAGCTTTGAATTTTTTCACTGCTTCGGTCAGACGAGGTAACACTTCAAAAGCATCTCCAACAATACCGTAATCTGCCGCTTTAAAGAAAGGAGCTTCAGAATCCGTATTGATTACGACAATCACTTTTGACCCGTTAACACCCGCGAGATGCTGAATTGCACCTGATATTCCTGCTGCTATATAGAGATTCGGACGGATTGCAATACCGGTTTGTCCTACGTGCTCATGATGAGGTCTCCAACCAATATCCGATACCGGACGGCTGCATGCTGTCGCTGCCCCCAGAGCTTTTGCGAGGTCCTCAACGATTCCCCAGTTTTCAGGGCCTTTCAAACCGCGACCCGCTGAAACGACAAGCTCAGCTTCGGGAAGTGGAATTTCACCTTCCGGCTTCTTAATGCTGATCACTTTTACTTTCGCCTCACCTGCATTTCCGGAGAATTCTTCAACTGCACAATCAGAGCCGGTAACTTCAGGCTGAATACTGTTCGGAAGAAGTGAAATGATCCTCTTCGAAGTATTCACTTTGACTGATCCGAATGCTTTTCCTGAGAATACATTTACTTTCACTGATCCGTCCGCCGAAGGAACGTCAATCGCACCGGAGATTAATCCTGCTTTCATTCTTACTGAAAGTCTTGGTGCAATCGCTTTCGCATTAAGGTCATGTGAGAACACAACGGTTTCTGAACCCGTCTTTTCAGCTGCCGATGCGATAACTCGGGAAAGTTGCTGATCGTCGTGACCACCCACGCTGCGGTCGACAAGTACCTTTGATGCCCCATATTTACCGAGTGACGCAAGTGTTGAACTATCTGCTGATCCGGTGGTGACCACCGTTACATCTGACCCTAGTTTTTTTCCGTAGGTAACTGCCTCAAATGCGGCTTTTCCAATTGAACTGCTATTAATATATACTAGAACTGACATGTTTTTTCTTTTGAAATTATTAGATCACTTTAGCTTCATTGTGCAGTAATGCAACCAGTTCGTCCATGTTGGATGGATCGATCATTTTGCATGCAGACTTCGCGTTAGGCATTGAGTAAGCTGAATATGTTGTTAAGTTTTCAGCCGCTACCGGAGCAACAACCTGAAGCGGTTTTGTTCTTGCTGCCATGATCCCTCTCATGTTCGGGATGCGCTGCTCAGCCATGCCTTTTGCACAGGAAACAACCGCAGGAGCAGAAGTCTCAACCACTTCGATCCCTCCGTTGATTTCACGCTCGAGTGTCAGGGTTAATCCGCTCACATCAAGTTTTGTTGCTACTGAAATGAATGGAGCATCCATAGCCTCAGCGATCATACCCGCTACCTGGGAACCATTGTAATTGATGGTTTCTTTTCCTGTAAGTACAAGATCAAAACCATTCGACTTTGCGTAGTTAGCGATCTGCATTGCCGTATTGTACGCGTCAGTCGGGTCAGCATCGATCCTGACAGCATCATCAGCTCCGATTGCCAGCGCTTTTCTGATCACGGCCTCATCTGAAGCAGATCCAACGGTGATTATAGTAACATTTCCACCTTGAGCTTCCTTGATCTCAAGTGCTCGGACAAGTGCATACCACTCGTCATAAGGGTTTACAATATACTGGACTCCGTTCTCATCGAATTTCGTATTGTTATCCGTAAACGCGATCTTTGAGGTGGTATCCGGTGCCTTACTGATGCAAACAAGAATTTTCATAGGGTCATCATTATTTCGTGTGCAAATTTAAACAAATATTCAGTTCAGAATGTTTCGGTTCAAAAGTACAACTGGCTGTTGACAAGGAGTCTGTTAAACAGTTGGCAATTCCTTATTTAAAGATCAAAGAGTTCATACGTAGGGTTGTCATTTCGGAAATTGTTTAATTTTGGGCAGTCCTGAACGATAGGAAGCAAGATATTTTAAGAGACATGAGAACTGTACAGTTTAGAGAGGCACTTAGAGAGGCAATGTCCGAGGAAATGCGTCGCGATGAAAGCGTATTGCTTATGGGTGAAGAAGTTGCAGAGTACAATGGCGCATATAAAGTTTCACAGGGAATGCTGGACGAATTTGGTCCAAAGCGCGTGATCGACACACCGATTGCTGAACTTGGCTTTGCTGGGATCGCGGTTGGGGCATCAATGAATGGCCTTCGTCCGATCGTTGAGTTCATGACCTGGAACTTTGCGATTCTCGCGGCAGATCAGATCATCAACAGTGCAGCGAAGATGTTGCAGATGTCAGGAGGTCAGTACGGATGTCCGATCGTTTTCAGAGGTGGAAATGGTACTGCAGGTCAGTTGGCTGCCACACACTCCCAGTCTTTTGAAGCGTTCTATGCTCACGTTCCGGGATTAAAGGTGATCACACCTTCTAATCCATACGATGCAAAGGGCTTGTTAAAGGCTGCAATCCGTGACAACGATCCGGTTGTATTTCTGGAGTCTGAAAAGATGTACGGAGACAAGGGAGAGATTCCTGAAGGAGAATATATCATTCCGATCGGAGTTGCTGACATAAAAAGAAAGGGCTCAGATGTAACGATCGTTTCTTTCGGAAAGATCATTAAGGTTGCTCACGCGGCAGCTGAAGAACTGGAGAAAGAAGGGATCTCGGTGGAGATCATCGATCTGAGAACGGTGCGTCCGATCGATTATGCAGCAGTGGTTGAATCTGTAAAGAAGACAAACCGATGCGTGGTTGTGGAAGAATCATGGCCGTTGGCATCTATTTCATCTGAGATCGCTTATCATCTTCAGCGCTATGCATTCGATCATCTGGATGCTCCGGTGGAAAGAGTGACACAGACGGATACGCCGTTTGCTTTTTCTCCTTCTTTGATCGATGAAGCACTTCCAAATGTGGACAGGATCGTGAAGGCGGTAAAACGCACTTTATATCGAGGTTAATACACCTTATTATATACGGTAAAAAAAAGCCTCGAAACTTGAGGCTTTTTTTGTGCGTTAAAAACGGATATTTTTTTGGGATTTTTTTCTTTGAAAGGAAAGGTGCCGGAGATGTGAACACCAAATTGTGAAAAAACCACACTTTTTTTTGATAACTTCTTGGTTTATCCAATTAACTCTCTATCTTTGCACCCCTCAAACTGTGTTTGGGCGAATTGTATATTTATATAAACGTAGTAAAAATTAAGAGTATTTTATGCCAACTATCCAACAATTAGTTCGCAAAGGAAGAACAGCGGTGGTGAAGAAGAGTAAGTCTGCTGCACTTGATTCTTGCCCACAGCGTAAAGGGGTATGTGTACGTGTGTACACCACTACTCCTAAGAAGCCGAATTCGGCTATGCGAAAAGTTGCCAGAGTACGATTGACTAACGGTAAGGAAGTCAATGCATACATCGGCGGTGAAGGTCACAACTTACAGGAGCACTCATTGGTGCTGGTGCGTGGAGGAAGGGTTAAGGACCTTCCTGGTGTACGTTACCACATCGTACGCGGAGCTGAAGATACAGCAGGTGTCGAAGGAAGAAAGCAGCGTCGCTCCAAGTATGGAACTAAGAGACCTAAACAGAAATAATTAAAGCTTTGAAGAGATGAGAAGAAGAAAAGCTAAAAAAATTGCGATACTCCCGGATCCAAAGTTCAACGAAGTAGTAGTAACCAAGTTCGTTAACAATTTGATGTACGACGGAAAGAAGAGTTTGGCATTTAAGATATTCTACGATGCAATTGAGATCGTAGATAAAAAGATCGAAGATCAGTCTGGTCTTGATGTATGGAAGAAAGCATTGGAGAACGTTACTCCTGCTGTTGAGGTTCGTAGTCGTCGTGTAGGTGGTGCTACTTTCCAGATTCCTACTCCGGTTCGTGAAGAGCGTAAGTCGTCTCTTGCGATGAAGTGGTTGATCGGATATTCACGTAAGCGTAACGAAAAGACAATGGCCGGAAAATTGGCTGCAGAGATCATTGCCGCTTCTAAGGAAGAAGGTGCTGCATACAAGAAGAAGGAAGATACGATGCGTATGGCTGAAGCAAACAAGGCGTTCTCACATTTTAGATTCTAAGACATGGCAAGAGATCTCAAATTCACAAGAAATATTGGTATCGCTGCACACATCGATGCCGGTAAAACTACGACAACAGAGCGTATTCTTTACTATTCTGGTGTTAACCATAAGATCGGTGAAGTTCACGAAGGTGGTGCAACAATGGACTGGATGGAGCAGGAGCAGGAGCGTGGTATTACCATTACTTCAGCAGCAACTACAGTTAACTGGAACTACCGTGGACAGAAATACCACATCAACATTATCGATACTCCGGGACACGTTGACTTTACAGTTGAGGTGAATCGTTCACTTCGCGTGTTGGATGGTCTTGTTTTCCTTTTCTCTGCAGTTGATGGTGTTGAGCCTCAGTCTGAGACAAACTGGAGACTTGCGAACAACTACAACGTTCCGCGTATCGGTTTCGTAAACAAAATGGACCGTCAGGGTGCTGACTTCCTTGCTGTATGTAAGCAGGTGAAGGAAATGCTCGGAAGCCATGCGTTGCCACTTCAGATCAACATCGGTGACGAGGACAACTTCAAAGGAGTAGTTGACCTGATCAACTGGAAAGGTATCGTTTGGAATGATGCTGATCAGGGTATGACTTTCAAGGAAGTTGAGATCCCTGCAGATATCATCGATGACGCTCGTCAGTTGAGAAGCGAATTGTTGGAGGCTGTTGCTGAATTCGATGAGACATTGATGGAGAAGTTCTTCGAAGATGAGAATTCATTAACTGAAAGAGAGATACTTGATGCATTGCGTCAGGCTACTATCGCAGGAAAAGTTGTTCCTATGATGTGTGGTTCTTCTTTCAAGAACAAAGGAGTTCAGGCAATGCTTGACATGGTAATGGAGATCCTTCCTTCGCCATTGGATATCGAAGCGATCACCGGTACTGATCCTAAGACAGACGAAGAAGTGTCACGTAAGCCTTCCTATGATGAGCCTTTCGCAGGTTTGGCGTTCAAGATCGCAACTGACCCGTTTGTTGGTCGTTTGTGCTTTACTCGTGCTTACTCAGGTAAACTTCCTGCAGGTTCGTATGTATTGAACACACGCACTGGAAACAAAGAACGTATTTCTCGAATCTTCCAGATGCACGCGAACAAGCAGAATCAGATCGACGAACTAGGTGCCGGTGATATCGGTGCACTTGTTGGGTTCAAGGATATCAGAACAGGAGATACATTGTGTGCTGAAAATGCACCGATCATCCTGGAATCAATGAAGTTCCCTGATCCGGTTATCGGTGTTGCTATTGAGCCTAAGACTCAGGCTGACCAGGATAAATTGGGTGTAGGTTTGAACAAACTTGCTGAAGAAGATCCAACATTCCGTGTGAATACGGATGAGGAAACAGGACAGACGATCATCTCAGGAATGGGTGAGCTTCACCTCGAGATCATCGTTGACCGTTTGAAGCGTGAATTCAAAGTGGAAGTTAACCAGGGTGCTCCTCAGGTATCATACCGCGAGAATATCACAGCTGAAGTGAACCACAGAGAAGTCTACAAGAAGCAGTCTGGTGGGCGTGGAAAGTTCGCAGACATCGTTGTGAAGATCTCTCCTCAGACCGATTCTGAAAAAACAGGACTTGAATTCATTAACAGCATCAAGGGTGGTAACATTCCACGTGAATTTGTTCCTTCTGTTGAAAAAGGATTCAAGGAATCTATGAAGAACGGTGTTCTTGCAGGATTCCAGGTTGACGCAATGAAAGTTGAATTGCTTGATGGATCTTTCCACGCGGTTGACTCCGACTCACTTTCTTTCGAATTGTGTGCTAAGATGGCGTACAGAACTGCATTGAAGAATGCGCGTCCTATCCTTCTTGAGCCTATCATGAAGATCGAAGTTGTAACTCCGGAAGAAAACATGGGTGATATCGTAGGTGACTTGAACCGTCGTCGTGGTGTGATCCGTGGAATGGACGACAGAGCGGGTTCTAAGGTAGTTAAAGCCGATGTTCCGCTTTCTGAAATGTTCGGATACGTTACTCAGTTGCGTACCCTTTCTTCAGGTCGTGCAAGTTCATCCATGGAGTTCTCTCATTATGCTGAAGCACCGAAGAACATCGCTGATGATGTAGTTGCTAAGGCAAGTGGAAAAGTTACAGCTTAATAATATTGATTGAAATGAGCCAGAAAATAAGAATCAAATTGAAGTCATACGATCACAACCTCGTTGATAAGTCAGCTGAGAAGATCGTGAAAACTGTGAAAGCAACAGGTGCAGTGGTAAGCGGACCTATTCCACTTCCTACGCACAAGAGAATTTACACAGTATTGAGATCACCACACGTAAACAAGAAGGCGCGTGAGCAGTTCGAGCTTTGCTCTTACAAGCGTTTGCTGGATATCTACAGTTCTTCTTCTAAGACTGTTGATGCCCTGATGCGTCTTGAGCTACCGAGTGGGGTTGATGTTGAAATCAAAGTTTAATTTTTAATAACTAAAGTATGCCAGGAATTATTGGTAGAAAAATCGGAATGACTAGCGTCTACAGTGCCGAGGGTAAGGCAACACCATGCACAGTGATAGAAGCTGGTCCTTGCGTAGTAACGCAAGTTAAGACCCAGGACCGAGATGGCTACAACGCTGTTCAGCTTGGTTTCGGAGACCGTAAGGAGAAGAACACTCCAAACGCTCTGAAAGGTCATTTTAAAAAGGCGAATACCGCCCCTAAAGCGAAACTCGCGGAATTTAAGGGATTTGATGCCCTAAATCTGGGAGATGCTGTGAATGTGGACATTTTCGAAGAGGGAGAGTTTGTCAGCGTGTCTGGCACTTCCAAAGGAAAAGGTTTCCAGGGTGTAGTTAAGCGCCATGGTTTTGGTGGGGTTGGACAGTCTACCCACGGTCAGCACAACCGTCTTCGTGCACCAGGTTCGATCGGAGCATGTTCATTCCCTGCTCGGGTATTCAAGGGAATGCGAATGGCCGGTCAGACAGGTAACAAGCGTGTTGTCATGGAAAACCTTGAAGTGTTGAAGGTTCTTACTGACAAGAATATTATCGTAGTGAAAGGATCTGTTCCCGGAGCTAAAGGTTCAACCGTAACAATCTTGAAGTAATGGAAGTAAAAGTATTTGACGCGAAAGGAAAAGCTACTTCTAAGAAAGTAACGCTTTCAGATTCAGTTTTCGGAATTGAACCGAATGACCACGCGATCTACCTGGATGTGAAACAGCATCTGGCAAATCGTCGTCAGGGAACGCACAAGGCTAAGGAAAGAGCTGAAATCGCTGGATCTACTAAGAAGATTAAGAAGCAGAAAGGTACCGGTGGTGCACGAGCTGGTAGCATCAAGTCCGGAACACGTGTAGGAGGTGGACGTATGTTCGGTCCTCGTCCACGTAATTACAGCTTCAAACTGAACGTGAAATTGAAGAGACTGGCGAGAAAGTCTGCATTTGCTTACAAAGCGAAGCATGACGGGATCATGGTACTCGAAGATCCAAAGTTCGAAGTTGCAAAGACGAAGGACCTGAAGGCACTTCTATCTGCACTTAAGCTTGACAATGAAAAGGTATTGATGATCGTTGGTGGACATGATGAGAATGTTTACCTCTCTTCACGAAACCTTTCCAGAGTGAAAGTCGTATCTGCTGACTCTGTGAACACATATGACGTGCTGAACGCGAAGAAGGTGTTGATGGCTGAAAGCTCAATTCCTGTAATTGAAAAGATTCTAAACTAATTGATGATGAGAACAATTATCAAAAAGCCGATCATTACAGAAAAGGCAACTGCGGGAAGCGAGAAGCACAACCGTTTCACCTTCGCTGTTGACAGAACGGCTAATAAAATTGAAATTAAGAATGCCGTCGAGAAATTGTACGGTGTCCATGTAGTGGACGTTCGCACAATGAATTATGGCGGTGGTAAATCCTCTGTTAAATATACTAACAAAGGTATCGTCGAGCAACCAAGCCGCATCTGGAAAAAGGCCGTGGTAACCGTTGCTGAAGGAGAGACGATTGATCTATTTAATAATTTTTAAGCATTGAACGATGAGTCTTAAAAAATTCAAGCCTATTACTCCAGGGCAGAGACACAAGATCGTCAGTGACTATTCTGAACTTACAGCGAGCAAACCTGAAAAGAGCCTCGTTGCAAAGAAGAAGAAGTCCGGTGGTCGAAACAATGACGGTCGCATGACTATGCGCTACATCGGTGGTGGTCACAAACAGTCGTACCGTATCATTGATTTCAAGAGAGACAAGCATGACGTTCCTGCAACGGTAAAATCGATCGAGTACGATCCGAACCGCACTGCGAACATTGCTCTTTTGTATTATGCTGATGGTGAAAAGCGTTACATTATTGCTCCGAACGGATTGAAAGTTGGAGATACGGTGATGGCAGGAAAATCTGCTTCTCCTGAGGTGGGTAACGCGATGTATCTGAGCGATGTTCCGCTTGGTACTGTGATCCATAACATCGAACTGAAGCCTGGTAAAGGCGGTGCTATCGCACGTGGTGCCGGAACTTATGCTCAGTTGAATGCACGTGACGGACGCTATGCTATCGTTAAGCTTCCTTCAGGTGAAACTCGAATGATCCTTACTACTTGTATGGCAACGATCGGTTCTGTTTCTAATTCTGAACACAACCTGCAGGTTTCCGGTAAGGCTGGTCGTTCACGTTGGCTGGGTCGCCGTCCACGCGTTCGTGGTGTGGTAATGAACCCGGTTGATCACCCAATGGGTGGTGGTGAAGGGCGTAATGCCGGAGGTCACCCTCGTTCACGTAATGGTATGCCGGCTAAGGGATACAAGACGCGTTCGAAGAAGAAGTATTCAGATAAGTTTATCATCGAAAGAAGAAAAAAATAAGTAGGATATGAGTCGTTCGTTGAAAAAACCACCTTTCGTACACTATAAGTTGATGAAAAGAGTGGATGATGCACAGGCGTCAAACAGCAAAGCGGTGATCAAAACTTGGTCAAGAGCCTCCACGATCACTCCTGAGTTTGTCGGTTTGACATTCGCAGTGCACAATGGTAATAAGTTCATTCCTGTTTTCGTAACGGAGAACATGGTGGGTCACAAATTGGGGGAATTTGCTCCAACGCGTAGCTTCCGTGGCCATGCCGGAAACAAAAAGGATAAAAAACGATAAGATTAATTAGCAAAGTCATGGGTGCTAGAAAAAAGTTAAGAGCTGAAAAATTGAAGGATGAGAAGCGCGCGACAGCGATCGCTCGATTGAATGACTCCAATATTGCTCCGAGAAAGATGAGATTGGTTGCAGATCTCATAAGGGGAGTTGAAGTGAACAAAGCTCTGAATATATTGCAACACAATGCGAAGGATGCTTCTACGAGCTTGGAGAAACTGCTTCGTTCTGCTATCGCAAACTGGGAGCAGAAGAACGAAGGAAAGAGTATCGAAGAAGAAACGCTCATCGTTAAGTCGATCGAAGTGGGTGGTGGTGCTATGCTGAAGCGTATTCAGGCAGCTCCACAGGGTAGAGCTCACAGAATCAGAAAAAGATCAAACAATGTTACCATTATTGTTGATGGTGCTAAATAAGCTGTGATAAAATGGGACAGAAAACAAATCCGATTGGAAATAGATTAGGTTTCATCCATGGATGGGAATCTAACTGGTACGGTGGTGATAACTATAAAGATAAGATCGTTGAAGACGATCAGATCCGTAAGTATCTGAATGCACGTCTTTCAAGAGCGAGCATCGCTAAGATCATCATCGAGCGTACTCTGAAACTTGTTACAGTTACTATCAACACAGCTCGTCCGGGTGTGATCATCGGGAAGGGTGGACAAGAGGTAGACAAACTGAAGGAAGAGCTTAAGAAGCTTACGAAGAAGGAGATCCAGATCAACATCTTCGAAGTGAAGCGTCCTGAATTGGATGCACGCCTTGTAGCAGACGGAATTGCGCGTCAGCTGGAGGCTCGTATCTCCTTCAGAAGAGCAATCAAGATGGCTATCGCGAGCACAATGCGCATGGGAGCGGAAGGGATCAAGGTTAAGATCTCCGGACGTTTGAATGGTGCAGAAATGGCGCGAACAGAGATGTACAAAGATGGACGTACTCCGTTACATACGTTCAGAGCTGACATCGATTATGCGGTTTCCGAAGCACATACTACGTATGGCCGACTTGGGATCAAAGTGTGGATCTGCAAGGGCGAAGTGTATGGAAAGCGCGATCTTTCTCCTAATGTTGGAATGTCCGCATCTGCTGCAAAACCAGGAGCAGCACCTGCAGGAGGACGTAAGCCAATGGGAGCTAAGAGAAAGAAAAAATAATTAAGACAGTAAAACTTACTAAAGATGTTACAGCCAAAAAGAACCAAATTCAGAAGGGTACAGAAAGGCCGAAACAGGGGCTTGGCTCACAGAGGAAGCACCATCGCGTTCGGATCTTTCGGTCTTAAAACTTTGGAGCCTGGATGGATCACATCACGCCAGATCGAAGCTTCTCGTATCGCCGTTACTCGATACATGAAGCGTGAAGGAAAAGTGTGGATCCGTATCTTCCCTGACAAGCCGGTTACCTCTAAACCTGCTGAAGTACGAATGGGTAAGGGTAAGGGAGCCCCTAGTCACTGGGTTGCTGTTGTAAAACCAGGGCGTATTATGTTTGAAGCGGATGGAGTTCCATACGAAATCGCGAAAGAAGCAATGCGTCTGGCTGCACAAAAGTTGCCGGTGAAATGCAAGTTCGTTGTACGCAACGACTATGTTATACCTGAGAAATAAGAAGTAGTATGAAGCAGCAAGAAATCACAAAAATGTCAGTTGGTGACCTTAAAGACAGGATCGAGAACTTTTCTGACCAATTGGAAAAGATGAAACTCAACCACAAGGTGGCTCCGATGGAGAATCCGCTCCAGATCCGTAAGGTCAGAAGAACGATCGCTCGTTTGAAGACTGAGTTGACTAAACGTGAAGCACAGGCTTAGTTGCTTGTTTAAACAATGAAATAGGCTTGAAATGGAAAAGCGTAATTTAAGAAAAGAACGAATCGGTATCGTAACGAGCAATAAAATGCAGAAGTCGATTGTCGTTTCCGTTGAACGTAAGGTTAAGCACCCGAAGTACGGAAAGTTCGTGAAGAAGACGACTAAGTTCGTCGCTCATGATGAGAACGAAGACTGCAACATCGGCGATACGGTGAAGATCATGGAAACCCGTCCTTTGTCAAAAACAAAGAACTGGAGATTAGTAGAAATTATCGAACGAGCTAAATAATTCGAGTAATGATCCAAGTAGAATCAAGACTTGCAGTAGCAGACAACTCAGGAGCGAAAGAAGTGCTTTGCATCCGCGTATTAGGCGGTACAAAGCGTCGCTACGCTTCAGTTGGCGACAAGATCGTTGTTGCTGTCAAGAGTGCAATGCCCTCTGGTGCCGTGAAAAAGGGTGCGGTAGCCAAGGCAGTCGTAGTAAGAACCAGAAAAGAAGTACGCCGTGCTGATGGTTCGTACATCCGTTTTGATGATAACGCATGTGTTATCCTCAATCAGGCGGGTGAAATGAGAGGTACACGTATTTTCGGACCAGTCGCTCGTGAGCTTCGTGAAAACAACTATATGAAGGTTGTTTCATTGGCTCCTGAGGTACTTTAATCTTTGATGTCATGCAACAGAAATTACACATTAAAGTAGGAGACACTGTTAAGGTTATCAGCGGTGACTCTAAAGGTCAGGAAGGGGTAATCCTTTCTATCGATAGAAAGAAGATGCGTGCTACAGTAGAAGGCGTGAACGTCGTTAAACGACATTCAAAGCCATCTGCACAGGACCCTCAGGGTGGAATCGTGGAGAAGGAAGCCGGAATCCACGTGTCTAACCTTATGATCGTTTCCAAAGGCCAGGCTACTCGCATTGGTCGTAAAGCAAACGCTAAAGGAAAAATTGTTCGTTATTCAAAAAAGTCTGGGGAGGAGATTAAGTAATGAGTTATACACCAAGACTTAAGGAAATGTACAACGCTGAGATCAAAAAAGCGTTGACAGAAAAGTTCGGATACAAGACGCAGATGCGTGTTCCGAAACTTCAGAAGATCGTATTGAGCCAGGGAATGGGTGATGCGGTTGCCGATAAGAAGTTGATCGAAAGTGCAGTAGCTGACCTGTCAAGAATTGCAGGACAAAAGGCTGTTACGACGATTTCGAAGAAGGATATCTCCAACTTCAAACTTCGTAAAGGTATGCCGATCGGTACGAAAGTTACTCTTCGTGGAGACAGAATGTATGAATTCCTCGATCGTTTGATCGCGGTGGCATTGCCAAGAACACGTGACTTCCGCGGGATTAGCCCGAAAGGATTTGACGGGCGTGGTAACTTCAACCTCGGTGTGAAGGAACACATCATCTTCCCGGAGATCGATATCGACAAGGTGAACAAGATCCTTGGTATGGATATCACTTTCGTAACAAGTGCAGAAAGTGATGAGGAAGCTAAGGCTCTTCTTGATGCATTCGGATTCCCATTCACAAAAAAATAAGAAGAAATGGCAAAAGAATCAATGAAAGCGCGTGAGCGCAAGAGAGAAAGGCTAACAGCCAGATATGCAAAGAAGCGTGAGGAGCTGACAAAGGTCCTTAAGTCTACTGATCCTTCCGAGGAGGTTCAGGCGGCAAAGTGGGACGCGATGATGGCAATCCAGAAGCTTCCAGCTAACTCTTCTAAAATCCGTAAGCATAATCGTTGCGGGTTGACAGGAAGACCTAGAGGATACATGCGTCAATTCGGGATTTCACGTGTGACGTTTCGTGAAATGGCCCTCGCAGGAAAGATCCCGGGAGTAAAAAAGGCAAGTTGGTAATTTAAAGTAAGAGAAGAATTATGACAACAGATCCAATAGCAGATTTTCTGACACGTATCCGTAACGCAAGTTCGGCTGGTCTGAAAATGGTTGAGATCCCAAGCTCAAATGTGAAGCGTGCAATGACGCAGATTCTTTTTGATCAGGGATACATCGCAAATTTCAAGTTTGAAGATGACAACAAGCAGGGAGTGATCAAGATCGCTCTGAAGTACAATCCGTCTACGAAGGTTCCTGCGATCACAAAGATCCAGAGAGCTTCCCGTCCGGGACTTCGTAAGTATAGCGGTGCAGAAGAAATGCCGCGTGTATTGAACGGACTTGGTATCGCTATCGTTTCAACTTCAAAAGGTGTGATCACCGATAAAGAAGCAAGAAAACAGAACGTGGGTGGGGAAGTTCTCTGCTACGTGTATTAATCTTTAAGAATTTAGAAATGTCAAGGATAGGTAAATCCCCAGTAAACATCCCGAGTGGAGTAGATGTGAAAGTAAACGGTAACGTGATTACCGTGAAGGGTCCTAAAGGTGAGCTGACACAGGAACTTGATCAAAGTGTAGCACTCAATATTGAGGACAATACGATTACTTTCACCCGCGAATCAGATGCACCTTCTCACCGAGCAAAGCATGGTCTCTATCGTGCTTTGATTCAGAACATGGTGACAGGCGTATCGGAAGGGTACAAGAAGGAACTTGAAGTGATCGGAGTAGGATACCGTGCTAATGCAACCGGCCAGCAGCTGGAGCTTGCACTGGGTTATTCTCACCAGATCATTTTTGAACTTCCTTCGGAAATTAAGGTATCTGCAAACACCGAAAAGGGTAAGGCACCTGTCGTTACGCTTGAGTCGTACGACAAACAACTCTTAGGCCAGGTAGCTGCCAAAATTAGATCCTTCCGTAAGCCGGAACCATACAAAGGAAAAGGAATTCGCTTCGTAGGTGAAGAGATCAGAAGAAAGGCTGGTAAGTCTGCAGGTAAAAAATAATACTTAATAGTTATGGCATTTAGTAAATTAAACAGAAGAGCAAAAATTAAAAGAAGAATCAGAAAGAAAATTTCTGGTACTTCTAAGGTGCCTCGTTTGTCGGTATTCCGCAGCAACAAACAGATCTACGCTCAGTTGATCGACGATGTGAACGGAGTAACGATCACTGCGGCTTCGTCCTACAAGAATAAGGCTGCTGACAAGAAAAACAAGTCAGAGCAGGCTTCTGCTGTAGGTAAGGAAGTGGCGGAAAAAGCATTGAAAGCCGGTATCGAGAAGGTTGTGTTTGACCGCAACGGTTACTTGTATCATGGTAGAGTTAAACAATTGGCTGACTCAGCTCGAGAAGGCGGACTTAAATTTTAAGCAATGGCAGCACAAGTAGTGAATAGAGTAAAATCTGCAGATATAGAGTTGAAAGACAAACTCGTTGCTGTAAACCGAGTTACCAAGGTTACCAAAGGAGGTCGTACATTCAGCTTCTCAGCTATCGTTGTTGTAGGAGATGAAAACGGGATCGTTGGTCATGGTCTTGGAAAGGCAAAGGAAGTAACTGAAGCGATCACGAAAGGGATCGACGACGCGAAGAAGAACCTGATCAAAGTTCCGATCCTAAAAGGAACAGTTCCTCACCCACAGAAGGGTAAGTTCGGAGGTGCTGAAGTTCTTTTGAAGCCGGCTACGAACGGTACCGGAGTTATCGCGGGTGGTGCGATGCGTGCAGTTCTTGAAAGCGTTGGAGTACACAACGTACTGGCGAAGTCACAGGGATCTTCTAACCCTCACAACGTGGTTAAAGCAACGATCGATGCACTCTCTAAGATGCGCGATGCTGTTACTGTAGCACGTCAGAGAGGTGTGAATTTGGACAAGGTGTTTAACGGTTAATAGACGTAAAAATGGCAACAATTAAAATTAAGCAAGTTAAGAGCGCTATTAAACGTCCGGCTGTTCAGAAGGCAACAGTGAAGGCGCTTGGGTTCAAAAAGTTGAACCAGGTGATCGAAAAAGAAGCAACACCTCAGATCCTAGGTATGATCAAGAAGGTTCAGCATCTTATCGAAGTTGTTGATTAAAACTTTAATATCGAATTGAAATGAATCTAAATAATTTAACACCGGCGAAGGGTTCCGTAAACAGAGAGAAGCGCATTGCCCGTGGTCAGGGTTCTGGTCATGGTGGTACTTCCACGCGTGGACACAAAGGAGCGAAATCTCGTTCGGGATACAGCAAGAAGATCGGATTTGAAGGAGGTCAGATGCCACTTCAGAGACGAGTGCCGAAGTTCGGTTTCAAGAATGTGAACAGAGTGGAGTACAAGGCGATCAACCTTGATATCATTCAGTCACTCATCGAGCGTAAGAATGTTTCTGAGATCACTCCTGAAGTTCTTCGCGAGAATGGCCTTGTTTCGAGAAATGAACTGGTTAAGATCCTGGGAAGAGGAGAGTTGAAAACGAAGATCAATGTATCAGCCCACAAGTTCTCCACCAGCGCAAAGGCGCTAATTGAGGGACAGGGTGGTGTATGTACAGAAATCTAATTAACTTTGCCAACATTTTTTCAGAATGAAGCGTTTTATACAGAATATTAAGAATATCTGGAAAGTCGAGGAGCTGAGGAAGAGGATTATCTTGACCCTTTCTCTTATCCTTGTTTACCGGATCGGTTCGTTCATCATCCTTCCAGGCGTGAATTACGATGCTTTGGTTGATGCTCAGGCGAACAATAATGACCAGCAGAATATGCTGGAGACGCTCCTTTCTCTGTTCTCTGGTGGTGGTTTCACCAACGCCTCACTGATGGCTCTGGGTATCATGCCGTATATCTCTGCTTCCATCATTATGCAGCTTCTTGGAATTGCGGTTCCTGCAGTTCAGAAAATGCAGAATGAAGGTGAATCAGGGAGAAAGCGCATCAACAATTACACTAGAATTCTTACGATTGTGATCTGTGCGCTGCAGGCTCCGTCTTACCTTAAACTCTACGTCGAGTCTAAAGGTGCACTTCCTGCAGATGCTGGTTCATTGTGGTGGGCTCAAACGATTACGGTATTGATCGCCGGCTCAATGTTCGCAGTGTGGTTGGGTGAACGAATCACAGATAAGGGTATCGGAAATGGTATTTCTTTGTTGATCACCGTAGGGATTCTTGCGCGACTTCCTGAAGCGTTCATGGTTGAATTGGGTGTAAACTCAGGAAACCTGATTCAGATCGTACTTGAGATCGTAGCATTCATGGTAGTTGTCCTGGGTACTATCCTCATCGTACAAGGTGTGAGAAGAATCCCGCTGAATACTGCCAAACGTGTGGTCGGCAGCAGAGCAACAGAAGAGCAGGGAGCTAGAAGCTACCTTCCAATCAAGGTAAATGCAAGTGGAGTAATGCCGATCATCTTCGCTCAGGCGATCATGACTATCCCGGTAATGATCTTCGCTGGAAATCCGGAAGAAGGAGGGAATTTCATTCAGTCTACATTGGGCAATATCTACGGATTGAGTTACAATGTGCTGCTTGCCGTACTCATCATCGTGTTTACGTATTTCTACACGGCGATCATGATTAATCCGCGCAAGATCGCAGATGACCTGAAGAGAAGTGGAGGATTCATTCCGGGTGTTCGTCCGGGTGAAGAGACCGCAGAATACATCGATTCATTGGTATCGCGCATCACGTTCCCGGGATCTCTTTTCCTGGCAGCTATCGCAATCCTTCCGGCAATTGCCAAGTTGTCTGGAGTGAACGATGCATTTGCAATGTTCTTTGGAGGTACATCCCTGCTGATCATGGTGGGTGTTGTACTCGATACACTTCAGCAAATCGAATCGTATCTGCTTAACCGTCACATGGATGGACTGATGGAAGGCACCCGTGTAAGGGGCCGCAGACAGCCAGGTGAAATGTCAGGATTTTAAGTATGGCAAAGCAGGCATCAATTGAACAGGACGGCGTGATCGTCGAAGCATTGTCTAATGCCATGTTCCGTGTGGAGCTTGAGAACGGACATGTAATCACAGCGCATATTTCGGGTAAGATGAGGATGTTTTACATCAAAATCCTTCCCGGAGACAGAGTTAAAGTGGAAATGTCACCTTACGATCTGACGAAGGGACGAATTTCCTTCAGGTACAAATAGGAACATTCCTTAATAAACAAAAGAGATGAAAGTAAGAGCATCAGTTAAGAAGCGATCTGCAGATTGTAAGATCGTGAAAAGAAAAGGAAGGGTTTATGTGATTAACAAGAAGAATCCTAAACTTAAACAAAGACAAGGGTAATATTTTTTAAGTATGGCACGTATTGCAGGTATAGATTTACCAAAGAACAAGAGAGGTGTAATCGGTTTGACGTACATCTTCGGTATCGGTCGTAGCACGGCTCAAAAGATCCTTAAGGACAACGGTATTGATGAGAATATCAAGGTTCAGGATTGGAATGATGACCAGCTCGCAGCGATCCGTAATGCAGTGAATGAGATCAAGACAGAAGGACAGCTTCGTTCGGAGATCCAGTTGAACATCAAGCGTTTGATGGACATCGGATGTACGCGAGGTATTCGTCACCGTGCAGGTCTTCCACTGAGAGGTCAGCGCACCAAAAACAACTCTCGTACGAGAAAAGGTAAGAGAAAAACAGTTGCTAACAAGAAGAAAGCGACTAAATAATAAGTAAGTAAGATGGCAAAGTCTAATCAGAAAAAGAAGAAGAATGTCAAAGTAGATGCGGCAGGTGAAGCGCATATCCAAGCTACCTTCAACAACGTTATTATTTCTTTGACTAACAACGCTGGTCAGGTTATCTCCTGGTCATCGGCTGGAAAAATGGGCTTCAAAGGTTCTAAGAAGAACACTCCGTATGCAGCACAGGTGTCTGCAGAGGATGCAGCGAAAGAAGCACATGACTTCGGATTACGTAGAGTAAAGGTGTATGTTAAAGGTCCAGGTGCCGGTAGAGAATCAGCTATACGTGCCCTGCACAACGCCGGAATTGAAGTAACCGAGATCATTGATGTAACTCCATTACCGCACAACGGATGTCGTCCTCCGAAAAGACGTCGAGTTTAATAGTAATTAATTAACCTGGGGAATACCGTTATCGAAGGATAAAGCCTTAATTCATAACCCCCGAAATTTAAATAAAGATGGCAAGATACAGAGGTCCTAAATCCAAGATTGCACGTCGTTTCCGCGACCCGATCTTTGGTCCTGACAAGGCATTGGACAGAAGAGCGTACGGTCCCGGACAGCACGGACCATCAAAAAGAAGAGGTGGTAAGCAATCAGAATATGCGATCCAGCTCGCTGAAAAGCAAAAAGCGAAGTATACCTACGGAATCCTTGAGCGTCAGTTCTCGAACCTTTTCGAGAAAGCATCAAGTATGAAGGGTATTACGGGTGAGAACCTCCTCCAGTTGTGTGAGACTCGTCTTGATAATACTGTTTACCGTTTGGGTATCGCTCCAACAAGAAGTGCTGCACGTCAGTTTGTAACTCACAAGCACATCACAGTGAACGGCGAGATCGTGAACATTCCTTCATATACACTTAAAGTAGGCGATTTGATCGGTGTTCGTGAGAAGTCTAAGTCACTTGAAGTGATCACAGGTTCACTGACCTCAAACAACAAGAAGTACGATTGGCTTGACTGGGATAATTCAAGCATGAGCGGAAAGCTCTTGAGCGTTCCATCACGAGAAATGATCCCTGAGAATATCAAGGAACAGTTGATCGTCGAATTGTACTCTAAGTAATTTTAAACCCTATTGGTTTCCGGCTAAAGGGTCAGATCGAATCTCTTCAGTCTTTCTGACCGCGCAACCGGGGAACAATTAAAAAGAAGAACACATAAAAATGGCAATTTTAGATTTTCAAAAGCCGGACAAGGTGATCATGATCCAGTCCGATGAGCACCATGGACAGTTTGAATTCCGTCCGTTGGAGCCTGGTTACGGTATCACAATTGGTAATGCACTGAGAAGGATTCTCCTTTCTTCATTGGAAGGATTCTCTATCGCTTCGATCCGTATTGAGGGTGTTGACCATGAGTTCACAACTATGAAAGGAGTTGTGGAAGATATCACTGAGATCATCCTGAACCTTAAGCAGGTTCGTTTCAAGCAGCAGATCGATGGTACGGACTCTGAAACTGTTGTAGTATCCATCACAGGACAGGACAAACTGACTGCAGGTGATATCGGAAGATTCACTTCTGCTTTTCAAGTACTGAACTCTGACCTTGTGATCTGCAACATGGAGCCTTCCGTGAAGATCGAGATGGAATTGACAATTATCAAAGGTCGTGGATATATTCCTGCTGAAGAGAACAAGGTGAGTGGAGCTTCTTTTGGTACGATCGCGATCGATTCGATCTTTACACCGATCAAGAATGTAAAGTATACGATCGAGAACTACCGGGTTGAGCAGAAAACTGACTACGAAAAACTCGTTCTTGATATCACTACAGATGGTTCTATTCACCCTAAAGATGCGTTGAAGGAAGCTGCGAAGATCCTGATCCACCACTTCATGCTATTCTCTGATGAGCGTATTACGCTTGACAGTGAGGTGAAGGCGGAGACAGAAGAGTTTGATGAGACATCTCTGCACATGCGCCAGTTGTTGAAGACGAAACTGGTTGACATGGATCTTTCAGTTCGTGCATTGAACTGTTTAAAGGCTGCCGACGTTGAAACACTTGGAGACCTCGTTTCATACAATAAGAACGACCTGTTGAAGTTCCGTAACTTCGGTAAGAAGTCACTTACTGAGTTGGAGGATCTTGTAGACAATAAAGGTTTGTCTTTCGGAATGAACGTTTCAAAATACAAATTGGATAAAGACTAGTATCGCACAATTTAATAATGGCGTAATAGGTGGCTGAGCTGTAGCGATACCTTAGACAAGACTCAGTTAACCGTTACTTACGAAATTAATGTTATGAGACACGGAAACAAAGTAAACAATCTGGGCCGTAAGGCAGCACACCGCAAGGCGATGCTTTCCAATATGGCTTGCTCACTGATCGAGCACAAAAGGATCAACACAACTGTTGCTAAGGCTAAGGCGCTTCGCGTTTATGTCGAACCACTTCTTACTAAGGCAAAAACAGATTCTACACATTCAAGAAGAACCGTTTTCAGTTACCTTCAGAATAAGGACATCGTAGCTGAGCTTTTCAGGGATGTCGCTCCGAAAATCGCTGATCGTCAGGGGGGATATACACGTATCATCCGCACCGGATACAGACTTGGTGACAACGCAGAAATGTGTATGATCGAGTTGGTTGACTTCAACGAATTGTACAACACTGACAAGGCGAAGAAAACTACTCGTCGTTCACGTCGTGGAGGTTCTAAGAAGGAAGCTGGTGAAACTGTTGCTGCGGTTGATAGCGCTGAAGTTGTTGAGGAAACAACTGAAGAAACTCCAACTGCGGAAGCTGTTGCTGCTGTTGAAACAGCTGAGGTTGTGGAAGAAACAACGGAGGAAGCTCCGGCTGCTGAAGAATCACCGGCTGAAGAAGCAGAAGGTGATCAGACGGAAGGATCAGAAGAAGAGAAGTAATTCTAAGCTTCACCGAATAGTTAAAAAGGACAATGGAACATTGTCCTTTTTTTATGAACATTCGCGAAGTCATTCACTTCGAAATTCTAACTTTGCCAAAAATTTTCGGAATGGTAGAAAGAAGACCTGCAGTTCTCGTTCTCGCTGATGGATCTGTGTTTCACGGAAGAGCAATCGGAAGAATAGGAACAACCACTGGAGAGATCGCATTCAATACCGGAATGACCGGTTACCAGGAGGTATTCACAGATCCTTCTTACTACGGACAAATCCTTGTAATGACAACCGCCCACATTGGTAATTATGGTGTTCATTCTGACGAGGTTGAATCTGACTCAATGAAGATCGCAGGATTGGTGACGAAAAAATTCTCAGAGGTGTACTCACGGCCATCTGCATACGGATCTCTTGAAGACCTTATGTTAAATAGCACGACTGTTGGAATTGCTGACGTTGACACAAGAGCGCTGGTGCGACATATCCGTTCAAAAGGTGCGATGAATGCAGTGATCTCTTCTGAAGATAAATCTCTAGATGAATTGAAGGAAATCTTACGGCAGACTCCTTCTATGGATGGATTGGAACTTTCCTCTTATGTGACCGCAAAGGAATCCTTTGAAATGAAACCTGAGAATCCCGAGTTCCGTGTTTCTCTCATCGATTTTGGAGTAAAAAAGAATATTGTCAGATGCCTTGTTGAAAGAGGATGCCACGTAAAGGTATTCCCATTAGGGTCATCCAAATCAGATATGGACAGCTTTGCTCCTGATGGATATATGCTGTCCAATGGCCCGGGTGATCCTTCATCCATGCCTGAATCTATTCAGCTGGTGAAGGAATTGGTTGAAAGTGGTAAGCCCATCTTTGGTATCTGTCTTGGACACCAGATCCTTGGTTTAAGTCAGGGGTTGAAAACTGAAAAAATGTTCAATGGGCACAGGGGGATCAATCATCCGATCCTAAACCTTAAAACAGGAAAGGGTGAGATCACTTCGCAGAATCACGGATTCGTGATCTCAAAGGAAAGCGTGAGCAGCAATCCGGCAATAAGAGTTACCCATAAACATTTGAACGACGACACCATTGCGGGCATTGAATTGGTGGATAAACCTGTTTTTTCAGTTCAATATCACCCCGAAGCTTCGGCGGGACCACATGATTCCAGATACCTTTTTGATCAGTTCATTCAAAACATGAAACAATACAGCAAATGAGTCAGATAGCTAAAGTAATTGGAAGACAGATCCTTGATTCCCGCGGTAATCCAACTGTGGAAGTAGATGTAATCACTACGAATGGGTTCGTGGGAAGGGCTGCGGTTCCTTCCGGTGCTTCCACCGGCATTCATGAAGCCGTAGAACTCAGGGATGGTGATAAGGGTGTCTACCTTGGAAAGGGAGTTCTTAAGGCGGTAAACAATGTGAATACCGTGATCAATGAAGCGCTTCATGGCTATGATGTTTTTGATCAGAAAGGTGTTGATACCATCCTGTTGAAGTTAGACGGAACGGATAATAAATCACAACTGGGAGCAAATGCTATCCTGGGAACGTCACTTGCAGTGGCAAGGGCAGCATCAATGGAAGCGGGACTTAATTTGTATCGCTATGTTGGAGGCGTGGGTGCTGTAACTATGCCTGTTCCTATGATGAACATCCTCAACGGAGGTTCTCATGCCGATAATCTTATAGATATTCAGGAATTCATGGTGATGCCGTTTGGTGCTTCTTCATTTTCTGAAGGACTTCGCTGGGGAACAGAGGTGTTCCATCATTTGAAATCCGTTCTTAAGGCAAAAGGAATGTCAACCAACGTGGGAGACGAAGGTGGTTTTGCACCAAATCTTGGATCAAATGAAGAGGCGATTCAGGTGGTCATGCAAGCAATTGAGAAGGCAGGATTCCGCCCCGGAGAGGATATTTATATTGCTCTTGATGCGGCTTCGTCAGAGTTTTACAATACAGAGAAAGGGAAGTACATTTTTCATTCTACCGGAGAGGAAATGTCCTCTACTGAAATGGTTGGTTTCTGGAAGAACTGGTGCTCAAAATACCCGATTGTTTCGATTGAGGACGGGCTGGCTGAGGATGATTGGGCGGGCTGGAAACTGGCAACGGATGAACTTGGAAGTAAAGTTCAGTTAGTGGGTGATGATCTTTTTGTAACAAATACTCGAAGACTTTCAAGAGGTATTCAAGAAGGTATTGCCAATTCAATTCTCGTAAAGGTTAACCAGATCGGATCGCTGACAGAAACGATCGAAGCAGTTCAAATGGCTACGAGAAACGGCTATACTTCAGTTATGAGTCATAGAAGTGGTGAGACTGAAGACAGCACAATTGCTGATCTTGCGGTAGCTTTGAATACTGGTCAGATCAAAACAGGATCTGCATCCAGAAGTGACAGAATGGCTAAATATAACCAATTACTCAGGATCGAAGAGGAATTAGGGGAAACGGCAGTTTATCCGGGAAAGAAGTTTAAATATCTGTCTTGAGATACTAAAGCGTTAAAAATATCACATAGAAAAGGGAGTTCACTCCCTTTTTTTTGTTTTCTGAACAGTGCGGTTTTAATTTAGCGAAACCTAAAGGCAACTTTAGGCAAATACTGAACGTCTGTTGTCCAAAGTAAAATTTTAGCCTTGACCGTGAGAAAGTTTCAATACGTAATAATTCTGTTTGTTTCACTGATGGTGTGTGATGGTGCAGAAGCTCAACAACAGCCTGCAGGTGCGTCATTCTTTGGGCAATGTATGTTGAATATAGAGTCCGATGATGAGATCCGTCAGTTGGAAAATGAAATGAGGCAGAACCCCTATCTTAAGGTTGTTAGACTTGATACACATACAAAGAGAGCGTTCGTCCTAACAAAGGAACTGAACTCACTGAATGAAGAGGATTTTGCTTCCTGGTTCAGTCAATATGCTGAAACACTTTACTGCATTCAGATCGGACGATATGGTGTCGATCAGATCAAACCTTTTCCTTTTCAAGACTGTACGAATAACTGATGAAAAAACTAATTCTTCTTCTTTCGTTGGTTGTATGTGGCGCTTATGCGCAGCAGCTTCCTGTGAATTGCAATCTTGCCATTCCGGGTTGCTCCACACCTTCATTTGGAATTGTCGGTACCCAGCCCACTTACAATGTTCCTGATTTCACATCAGGTTCTGTTTCCAATCCTTCGACCAATCCTCAGGGAGTAAATGCCGGCTGCTTATTGTCCGGTGAAACGGTATCAACATTCATCACCATCAATGTTGTTTCAAGCGGAACACTTCAGTGGTCCATAATTGGTGCTCAGGGCGGCTGTTTTGACTGGATCATGTGGCCGATGCCCAATGCAGATCCCGCACAGGCTTGCGTGGGAATAAACGGTAACACTCTTCCTCCGATTGCATGCAATTGGAATGGGATGTGCAATGGAAATACAGGTATGGCGGCTGCCGGTAATTTGCCTCCGGGTGGAGACCCGTCTAGTTATCAGCCCCCGTTAAATGTAACGGCCGGTCAGTCATACATGCTATGTCTTTCAAATTACAGCTTCACGAATCAGAATATAAATCTGAATTTCTTTGGTACGGCTCAGGTGGTATGCGGTGTCTCCGCTGTTGACCAAACTATCTGTCAGGGAACAAGCGCAACTGTTAATATTGCAACTCCCGGATTGTCATCCCCGCAATTTACCTGGTTGGTGACTAATGGAGTGTCAAATACTTCTGCAGGAACCAATGTTACTGTTACTCCTACTGTTACAACCACGTATTCAGTTCAGGTCTTTCAACCTGCGACATTAACATCATCTCAGTTTCTGGATACTGCTGTGTTCACGATCACGGTTGTCCCTCCTCCTGCACCCAATGCAGGTATTGACGATACGGTATGTCTTGGTCAGCCAATCAATTTGTTTGGTACGATCAGTGACCCTGCCAATCAGGCTTCCTGGCAATCAATAACCACAGGAATTACACCAACACCAACAGTCACATTTTCTCCCAATTTCAATAGTTTGACACCTACTGTTACTGTCAATCAGTTGGGAATGTATCAATTCGTACTCAGAGAGAATAATACTGTGTGTGGTATGTATCGAGATACTGTTCGAGTTCTGGTGACCAATATCACACAAACGGCAACCTCAACTCCGCCGAGCTGCGCTGGTAGTGCAGATGGTACGATCACAATCAACAGCCCTGATGCAGATGAATTTAGTTTCGACGGTGGGGTTACCTGGGGAATATCTTCAACTCTGACTGGATTGAATACAGGCAACTTTACTGTTTGTTCCAGAAATTCTCTTGGATGTCAAACGTGTACCCTTGTTTCCGTGCCCAACCCTGCGCCTGTTACGATTGTTGTAAGTTCTGATACCTTGATTTGTGAGAATGGAACAGCTACGATGATCGCAACTGCAACCGGAGGTTCATCTTTCCTTTATCATTGGAGTCACACTTCTGACAATGGCCCTGTTCAGCAGGTAAATCCTGACAGCAACGAAACATATTCAGTCTATGCAGAGAATCAGGGTGGTTGCATTTCCCCAACAGAAACGATCAATGTTTCTGTGAGGCCGACTCTTACTGGTGTCATTTCACCGGATATCACCATCTGTCCGGGTTATCCTACAGATCTCACTGCTACGGTCAATGGGGGTATCGGTGCACCATACACATTTACATGGAGTTCAGGAGAAGTGGAATCTGGAACGTCGAGTACCATAACGGCGAATCCACCTGTGACAACGATATACAGTGTCACTGTCGAGGATGCTTGTGAGACAACGCCTCTAACGCTCTCATCAATTGTAACAGCGGCACCATTACCTGTTCCACTGATGTCAGTGGTCCTGAATGATCAGTGTGAACCAGCTCAGTATACGTTGGTGAACCAAACTGATCCTGGTATGGTGAGCGGTGTTTACTGGGAAGTTTCCAATGGAGATATCTTCGTCAATGCGGACACGGTGACCACGAGTATGCTCAGTACCGGACTTTACGATGTATTCATGATCGTAACTTCGCCGGATGGGTGCATTGATTCAATGTTTTTCAACAATGTGATCAATGTAAATCCATTACCGGTTGCTGATTTTACCTATTCACCGAATCCCGTGCTGATGTTCAATACTCAGGTAAATTTTGTGAACTATTCTGTGAACGGAGTGTCATACGAATGGTTCTTTGAAGGAGGAAACCCGGGGTATTCAGAGCAGGAAAGTATTACGGTTATGTATCCGGATGGAGTCACCGGAGAATATGACGTAATGTTGATCACGACTTCTGAGTTTGGCTGTATGGACACTACTGAACAGACAGTCATTGTGTTGCCTGAGATCATACTTTATGCACCGAATGCATTTACGCCTGATAATGACGAATTCAATCAGGACTGGGGGATTTATGTCGAAGGGATCGACAGATACGATTTTGAGTTACTCATTTACAATCGATGGGGAGAAATCATTTGGGAATCGAATGATCCCGATGCAAAATGGGACGGAACTTATGGCGGCAACATTGTTCAGGACGGAGTCTATAACTGGACGATACGCACAAAGAACCTGATCAATGATGATAAACTGGAATTCAAAGGATTCATCACTGTCATACGATAATAGAAACAGCCCCGAAAAGGGGCTGTTTCATTACAGTTTGAGTACATTTGCATTCAAAATCTTTTCTTATGACCGTTCAAGAGTTTCAACTGGATATCCTTCAGGGAATCCCGGAAAACATCCCTTCAAAGAAGCCATTTGATACGACCGTTAATCATGCGCCCAAGCGGAAAGATATTCTGACACCGGATGAAAAAAAACTCGCACTTAAGAACGCATTAAGATATTTTCCTGCTCATCAGCACGCTGAACTGGCAGCCGATTTTTTGGACGAACTGGAGGCTTACGGACGTATCTATATGTATAGGTACAGACCGTATTACAAAATGTATGCACGTCCGATCCATGAATATCCGGGAAAGTCTGAACAGGCCAAAGCGATCATGCTCATGATCCAGAATAACCTGGATTATGCAGTGGCCCAACATCCTCATGAGCTGATCACATACGGCGGGAATGGTGCGGTTTTTCAGAATTGGATCCAGTACCGTATTACGATGAAATACCTTGCGGAGATGACTGATGAGCAAACATTGGTCATGTACTCAGGACATCCCATGGGACTATTTCCTTCGCACAAGGAGGCTCCGAGAGTGGTAGTAACAAACGGCATGATGATCCCCAACTATTCCAAGCCCGATGACTGGGAGCGTTTCAATGCATTAGGGGTTACTCAATATGGTCAGATGACGGCTGGTTCATACATGTACATCGGACCACAGGGAATTGTTCATGGAACAACGATCACCGTACTCAATGCACTCCGAAATATTGCCGGAAAGGGAGGTGATCTGAGAGGTCGTCTTTTTGTTACCGCTGGTTTGGGAGGGATGTCGGGTGCGCAGCCGAAAGCCGGTAATATTGCAGGGTGCATTTCGGTAACAGCTGAGGTCAACCCAAAAGCAGTGTATACCCGTCACTCACAACAATGGGTTGATGAGGTGATCACGGATCTTGACTACCTCTGTGCCCGCGTGAGGAAAGCTAAAGAAGCTAAGGAGGTTGTGTCGATCGCCTATCAGGGTAATGTGGTTGATGTGTGGGAAAAATTTGATCAGGAAGGTATCTTTATCGATCTTGGTTCCGATCAGACCTCACTGCATAACCCATGGGCAGGTGGTTATTATCCAGCCGGTGTGTCATTTGAAGAATCAAACAGGTTGATGGCTGAAGACCCGGAACTTTTCAAAGAGAAGGTACAGGAAACACTAAGAAGACATGCTGCGGCAGTCAACAAGCACACGGCCAAAGGAACGTACTTCTTTGATTATGGAAATGCCTTCCTTCTGGAAGCATCCAGAGCTGGAGCTGATATTATGGCTGAAAATGGCATTGATTTCAGGTACCCATCTTACGTACAGGATATCCTGGGGCCAATGTGTTTCGACTACGGTTTTGGTCCGTTCCGATGGGTGTGTACTTCAGGTAAACCGGAAGACCTGAAGAGAACCGATGACATAGCATGTCAGGTGCTGGAAGAGATGATGAAATCCAGTCCGGAAGAGATCCGTCAACAAATGCAGGATAACATTCAATGGATCAAAGGTGCTCAGCAAAACAAGCTGGTTGTCGGGTCTCAGGCGAGAATTCTTTATGCCGATGCAGAAGGAAGGATGCGTATAGCAGAGGCATTCAACAATGCGATAAAAGATGGCGAGATCGGCCCTGTTGTGCTGGGAAGGGATCATCACGACGTATCTGGTACTGACTCACCTTACAGGGAAACCTCTAATATTTATGATGGGTCTCGTTTTACGGCGGACATGGCAATCCACAATGTGATCGGTGACAGTTTCAGGGGAGCGACATGGGTTTCCATTCATAATGGTGGAGGAGTAGGCTGGGGAGAAGTGATCAATGGTGGATTTGGTATGTTGCTCGATGGAACAGCGGAAGCCGACCGAAGATTGAAGATGATGCTTCATTGGGATGTCAACAATGGCATCGCGCGCAGGTCATGGGCACGGAATGAGGGTGCAATGTTTGCGATCAAGCGAGCTATGGCGGTTGAGCCACGATTGAAGGTGACCGTTCCCAATATAGTGGATGAGAAAGTGCTTGATCAAGTCTTTACTGATCACACGGTCTGATCACATTCCAGAAGCTTCAGGTTTTCTGTATACAGGATGTATCCTTTCACACTGCTGAATCCCATTTGACGGTAAGTAGACATGTACTCTTCCATTTGACGGAAATGTTCCTTTTTCTGGTTGCCTGTTTTAAAGTCGATAATAACGGTTTCGTTACCTCGTAGGATTACCTTATCCGGTCTTCTGGTAGTTTCTTCGTCAATAATAATTGATCGTTCATTCAGAATCTGTTCCGTATGCTTCAGGATTCCAATGAATTCAGTCATGCTGTAAATACGCGTGAAATCTTCCCTGATCCGCTTTTCATTGGTTCGTTCGATGTATCCCTGTCTGATCAGGCGTTCGAGTACTTCATCAATACCTTCAGCATTGTCCGTTTCAGACAGAACCAGATGCAATTGATTCCCGTACCTCCTTTCCTCACTTCTACCTTTTTCCTCACGGTTTTTAGAACTCATTAGAGCAATATCCGGGAACCAAAGTTTCTCCTTAAGGTCAACCGGTTCAAAAAATACAGTTTCTGAACTTTGTCGTGGGACCCGCTTTGAACGGTTTCCTGCTGAATAAATAGTAATTCCGTTATCCGTTGTAATCCCCGTCATCTTATTCAGCGCTTTATCGAAAAGTTGTCCGAATCCTTTCCCGTTATTTGGGTTGAACGCGTAAAGTCTGTATTCCGGACGGGTCAATGCAACATAACACAAGTTCATTTTGTCAGTCAGAATATGTTCTGATTCATGTCTATGGAGATCCCTCACCGCACTGATTTTACTGGATGCTGAAAGATTTGTGTGAAGGATCAGTTCGTCTGCTTGAACAAGGAATCGAGCACTATTTCGAACAGAGGTATCAAAATCCAGGTCAGGGACGATCACCACAGGGAATTCTAGTCCTTTGGATTTGTGAATGGTCATAACAATGATAGCATCATCACTCACCGGTGTTTGAATGGCAAGGGAGCCTTTCTTTTCTTCGTAGAGTTCAACGAGTCCGCCCAGATCCGGGCCCTGAGCTTGTTCAAAGTCATATACAAAATCGGCAAAGTGGTGCAGGTATGGATCTTTGAGTTCATTCCATTCCATCGCGGCAAAGAAGCCCTGGATCAGATCATAAAGCGTTTCATAACTTCTGAAAAAATCATTGGCCGATCCGAAATGATCAATCTGAAAGCGCTCGCTGTCAAAGTAAGTAAAGGTTTTCCCTCTGTCGTCAGTTGCGGTCCTTATATATCCTGAATAGTTTGTGAATTTGTTGTGCTCTTTTATACGGAAAAAGATCTCTGCAAATTTCTTCATTTCGGATCGAACCGAAGGTTTTAGTCTGATCTTGAGGTAGGACAGGACAAGATTCACCTTAAGATCGTTATCGATCAGAAGTGATTCTGCTGAAACAACCTTATGTCCGGCATCCTTGAGGATTAAAGCCCACTCATTGGCTGTGCGGTTGGTTTCTGTAAGAACACATATATCGGATTTAAAGAAGTCATCGTCCAGACATTCCTGGATCAACTGTAGTACTTCCGTCCGAATCAGTTCGATCTGGCTACCATCTCCCTGATATGACCGAATACTCACAAGTCCTGAAGTTTGTGATTGGGGCACCTGTTCGACAGAATTGTAAAATTCCCTTGAATGATCAGGTAAAAGCTCCCTTAAGTGAAGGAAAAGTTGATTATTGGTGTTGACGATCTCAGGCGAGGAGCGCCAGTTGTCCGGTAATGGTGTCACTTTTCCTTCCTGCTTGAAGAAGTTCGATTTGATGGTGATATCGCTGTCATTTTCCGGATTATAGATCCCGGGAAGTGCGATGAACTGTTCTGCAACACCGTTCTTGAAACGGTAGATGGACTGCTTAGGGTCACCTACAATGAGGTTGAATTTCTTTTCCGAAAGGGAGTTATGGATCAGTGGTACCATATTTAACCACTGTAATCGCGAGGTGTCCTGAAATTCATCGAGTAAGAAATGCTGGTAACGGGTACCGAGCCTTTCGTAGATGAACGGTGCATCTTCGTGCCGGACTAGAGTTGAAATGAGTTTATTGAATTCCGAAATCCTGATCACGCGATCCTTTTTCTTCATGTCATCAATGGCACCCGCCATGAATCGCAGAAGCGCGATGTTGTAGAAGTTACGTGCATACTGCACCAGAAGCACGTAGCGATTCAGAAAAGTATCCTTGAATTCATCCGCTTTGATCAAAACTTCTCTGAGTTCCTCCGGAAAGAATTTCCCTTTGGGGGTTTCGTTCGCAAGAACTGATTTGAACGTATTAGAGAATGCCTCTGTATCCAAACGTAATCCACCTGACATTTTTCGTATCCTGTTAACCAGATTCGAGCCCTGCGGGTAAGAGGATGTTTCTGCTCCGTAACTATCGAGAAGTCTGTTTGCTTCGATCGCCAGCGCTGCAAAATTATCTTCCATTTGTCGGATCTCCTGTCGGATATTCGTAATTGTATCCTCAGTAATCTCCTCTGCGATAAGTTTTTCCAGAAACTGCTGATCCTTTTCCTTGCTGAAATTCGAACTAAATCCAATGAGGCTTTTCCTGAAATCCCAGCTCTCACCCTCCTCCAGATTCTCTGAAGAATAGCGCAACGCTATTCTGGTAAAATCGGCCATTTCCACAGAACCGAGCTTGCTCAGAAGGAGGTCGACCACCTGTTCGATCACCTGATCTTCATTCAGAACTACGTCAAAATCGGCCGGTAAGTCGAGATCCCTGCTGAAACTTCTTATGAGTCTCAGATTGAACTTGTCAATGGTCATCACCGAAAAATCTTCATATCCATGAAGCATTTGACGCATCACAAGAGCAGCTCTCTTATAAACTTCTTCCTCAGTGATTTTCAATTCTTCTGAGATGCGAAGCCCCAGATCCTTCGCTTTTTTGCCAAAATGCAGAGGATTACTGAGCATATCCATGGAGGACATAATGCGTGTTTTCATTTCCAACGCTGCCATGTTGGTAAACGTCATAGCAATGAGTTGGGTGAATTTACGCGTGTTTCCCTCATCTCCAATGATCAGTTTGATGTACTCCTTCACCAGGTTATACGTCTTACCGCTGCCGGCAGAGGCATTAAGAATGTGGAAGGTGTGATCAGTGTTCATTGTGCTGTGCATCAGGTTGGGATATTTCGATTATAAACGATTTATTGAGCTAAAAATAACAGTTAAACTCCATTTTTTGTAAATTTGATTTAGGCATGAAAAAAGCAATTCTCCTTATTGTGCTTTTCGGTGGACTCGTATTGTCTGCCTGCAAGGATAACGATCCACCGGTCAATGAGCCGGCTGTCGATCATTTACGTCTGAATATTATACCTACCTACGGCAGTGATGATCTTTTATTGGATCACACATATACTACAGGGGAAGGATATCTGGTTCAGTTCACAGAGCTCAAGTGTTATCTTACTGATCTGAAGAATGGAGCAAAAACCCTTTCCAATGCTGCACTCTTTGATTTCAGAGAAAAAGGTACCACGGTGTTTAATGTTGAAGGGAAACCAACAGATTTCACGTCATTGACCGGATACCTGGGTGTTCCTTCGGATCGTAACCATGCTGATCCGACACAGTACGGTCCTTCCGATCCCCTGAATATCACGATCGCCAACGATATGCATTGGGGATGGAATCCCGGATATATATTTATTAAGGTTGAAGCAAAGGTTGACACGTTAGACAATGGTGTAGAGAATTTTGATCATCTTGTGGTTTTCCACGTAGGTGGTGACAGCTATTTACAGAACTTATCGTTTCCGCAACTTACATGGAATGCAGCAGGTGCTAATCAATATGCAAGTGCGTTGAAACTGGACATGCAAAAGTTTCTGGACAATGGTACATCGGTTATTGACTTGAAGACCGAACATTCTTCACACACTGCATCTGGTCAGGAGGCGATCAGTCTTAAAGTCATCGAGCATTTCAGAGATGCCCTGGGAATTTATTGATCATCATGAAGTACCTCTTTTTATTTCTGGTTGGAATAGTCCTGTTTCTGTCATGTAAAAAGGACAGGGTTGAATTTATTCCCACTCCTTACGAGCTCGAAATACCATCGCACTTCCCGGACATGCCGATCCCTGAAGATAATCCGATGACGGTTGAAGGGGTGCTGTTGGGCAGACACCTATTCTATGAGGAAAAGCTCAGTGGCGACAATACTATGTCATGTGCAAGTTGCCATGCTCCATCTGCTGGATTTTCAGATCCGAATCAGTTCTCGATAGGAATTGACGGAATTGCGGGTAACAGGAATTCCATGGCACTCATCAATCTTGGCTGGCAGAATTTCTTCTTTTGGGATGGTAGATCAAAGACCCTCGAGGAACAGATCCTCGAGCCTGTGCCGAATCCGATCGAAATGCACGAAGAATGGAAGGATGCTGTTGCAAAGCTTAATGCGGATGTTAAATATCGGAATATGTTCTTCAGAGCGTTTGGTGAAGAGGGGATCGATTCCATTAAGGTATCAAAGGCAATAGCCCAGTTTCTGCGTACAATGATTTCCGGAAAATCAAAGTACGACGTGATGTATAAGTTTGAGAACACGATGCCTCTTTCATCCGAGGAGCAGGCCATTCTTGCTAGTATCTCTCCGGAAGAATTAGCCGGTTATGACCTGTTCAAGAGTCTAAGTGGTGCCGATTGTTTCCATTGTCACAATGGTCCGCTGATGCAAGTTCAGAAGTTTAGTAACAATGGTCTGGATTTGACGTTTTTAGATCTTGGTAGGGGAGCAATTACCGGAGACCCAAATGATAATGGAAAGTTCAAAGTGCCCACATTGAGAAACATTGCGCTCACCGCGCCGTATATGCACGACGGGAGGTTCTCAACCCTTGAACAAGTAATAGACCATTACTCGTCAGGAATTAATCAGAGCCCTACCATTGACCCTTTGATCGAATTCGCATTTCAGGGTGGTGTACAACTTGACAGTGATCAGAAACTATTGCTGAAAAAATTTCTGGAGACACTGACAGATTATGAATTCATAAACAATCCTGATTTTCAGGATCCGAACTAGAGAAGATGATTGACGAGAGAAGATTGACAACGGAGGAGAAGGCGTTAAAGATCAATTTGACGTCCGACATATACGGTTGTTTTGCGGAGATCGGTGCCGGTCAGGAAGTAGCAGCCAATTTTTTTAAAGCAGGAGGAAGTTCCGGTACAATAGCCTATACTCAGTCGGCCTATGACATGAAAGTGTCCGATTCCATGTACGGACCAGCTTCTCGCTATGTGTGTGAAGAGCGACTGATGACGATGCTTGAGACGGAATACAATACGCTGAAATTCCGTTTACCTAACAAGTATAAAGAGGCGAGGTTCTTTTCCTTTTGTAATACGGTGGAATCATTGAACTACCATAAAACCAATCAGGGACAGGGTTGGGTAGGTATTCGTTTTCAGTTGGGATTGGAAGCTGAACCAAATGATGTCATTCTGCATATTAAAATGCATGATAACAGTCACAAGGCACAACAAGAAGCTATTGGTATTCTTGGAGTTAACCTGATCCATGCCTGCTATTTTCATTTTGATGACCTCAATGAATTCCTGACGAATCTTACACATCGTCTTCCGCGAGACCGAATGGAGATCGATATGTTGCGTGTTTCAGGTCCGGATTTCAAAATGATCGATAACCGCGTCATTGCACTTAACCTTGTCAAGAGGGGAATTACAGATGCTACAATGTTCGACTTGAGCGACCACGTTCTTCAGCCGGCTACAGCACTTTACAAAAAGAATATCCTGTTAATGAGGGGACGTTTCAGACCGGTCACGAAAGTGCACATCGATATGATCGAAGCCGGAAAAAAACAGTTCATTAAGGAAAATGATGTAGACGAGAAGAACCTCTCGGTTGTCTTTGAGTTGACTCTGAAGGATCTTACTGCCGACGGAAAGATCTCGGATAAAGATTTTGTCGACAGAGCCGAATTGTTGACTTCCCTTGGGTATACCGTGATGATCTCCAACTATCTTAAGCATTATAAAATGGTAGATTATCTGGCCACTATTGCCAGAGGAAAAAGAATGGGGGTGATCCTTGGTGTCTATAACCTTCACACCATTTTTGACGAAAGATATTACGACAACCTGCCAGGTGGTCTTTTGGAAGCCTTCGGAAGAGGGTTTGGGCATAATGTCAAGTTGTATATTTACCCGGCAAACAACGTAGATACTGGTGATTTGTATGGATTGAAGAACATCAAGATCCCAGCTCATCTTACAGGTCTGCTCAGCTATCTGGTTGACAATAATAAGATGGAGGAGATCACTGATTTTGACTCTAAATTGTTGCACATCATGTCAGATGACGTTCTTTCAAAGATCAAGGCTGGGGCTGCAAGCTGGGAAGATGACGTTCCTCAGGAGGTTGCCAATGCCATCAAAGAGAAAGAACTTTTTGGAATCAAAAATGTGAAGGTGCTTCAAAACTGATACGCTGAATGCCTCACATTAAGAATGCACTGATCCGGTATCGAATTATTGACCGCTGTTTGCGGAACAAGTACAAACCTTTTCCGACCAAGAGGGATCTTCGAGAAGCATGTGAAGAAGCTCTTTACGGTGATACAGGAGGAGCGAACATATGCGACTCTACGATTGAGAAGGATATGTTTGCCATGAAAATGGAACATGATGCCCCGATACGGTACAGCAAACGTCATGGAGGCTATTATTATGACGACCCTGATTTCAGTATCAATGATATTCCGCTTACCGAAGACGATCTGAGTTCCATTCAGTTTGCTGTTAAAACGCTTATGCAATTCAGGGATGTTGAACTGTTCAGGCAGTTTGGTCACGCCATTGACAAGATTTTCGACAGAGTAGCTACCGCTCAGGAGCCAGGCGAGGAAGAGTTTGCTCATTTGGTTCAATTTGAAACTGCAGTTTCGAGCGGTGGGAATGAATACATCCCGGAACTTTTTGAAGCGATAAAATTGTCCAGATTGGTGTCTTTTGATTACACCAGTTTTGTGTCGGGTAAAATGAAACGCAGAACGGTACTGCCACTTATGCTGAAGGAATACAGGAACAGATGGTATCTTATCACGCACGAAGCATCAAAGAATGATATAGTAACCTTTGGTCTGGACAGGATGGGAAAACCGGAGGTTCTTGAAGAAATCGGGACTAAGCCTGAAGATTTCGATCCATATAGCTATTTTCGATATGCGATTGGAATCACCAGCAACAAGACTGAACCAGTCAATGTGGTTTTCAAGGCCGAGAATGTGGCTGCAAAATACATCAGCTCTCAACCCCTTCATCCAACACAACAAATTACAAAGGAAGGTAAGAACAGAACCACTTTTCAGATGACAGTGCTGGTGTCTGAAGAGCTTATCCGCAACTTGTTGTCCTATGGCGGGGAGATCGAAGTGCTCGAGCCACAAGAGTTGAGAGACATAATTACGACCAGGGTGAAAACCATGATGAGCAATTACGGATTGTAATAAAAGCCTCACTGTAACTATTGATCTTAACCTTATCTTTATCCCAAAATTGAATTGGGATGGAATTGATCGTGACACATGTGAATGGGGTCTGTACCTTGAAATTAAACAGACCGGAAGTGTTTAACTCTTTTAATCGTTCAATGGCGCTGGCCTTGCAAAAAGCCTTGGATGAATGTGAGCTGGATCAAAAGATCAGAGCTATCGTCATTACCGGGGAAGGTAAGGCGTTTTGCGCCGGACAAGATCTTGGTGAGGCTGTTGATCCCGAGGGACCAGATCTGTCTACGATCGTAGAGGAACATTACAATCCGATCATTCTTCGGATTAGAAATATAGAGAAACCGATCATTGCTGCCGTGAACGGTGTGGCGGCCGGAGCAGGCGCAAACATTGCTTTGTCCTGTGATATCACGATAGCAAGGAAAAGTGCCAGTTTTATTCAGGCTTTTTCGAAGATCGGCTTGATTCCGGATTCCGGAGGAACCTTTTTCCTGCCAAGAATTGTTGGTGTGCAAAAAGCATTGGCCCTTATGTTCACAGGGGATAAAGTGACCGCTGATCAGGCTGAAGCCATGAACATGATCTATAAGTCTGTCGATGATGAACAATTCATGGATGAGGTTACCAAGTTTGCAGAAACACTAGCTGCTATGCCAACAAGAGGATTGGGGTTGACGAAAAAAGCTGTCAATGAAAGTTTCACTAATGATCTTACAGCGCAGTTGGCTGTTGAAGGTAAATTGCAAACGGAAGCCGGTGAGACCTTCGACTTTCGTGAAGGAGTGAATGCTTTCCTTGAAAAGAGAAACCCTGTATTTAAAGGAGAATAAAGTTATGATGATCGTTGGTGTATTAGGAGCCGGCACAATGGGGGCGGGTATCGCTCAGGTAGCTGCTCAGAACGGACACAAGGTGGTGCTTGTTGATTTGAGCGAGGACGTTATCTCAAAAGCAAAGGAAGGACATCTTAAAGTCCTGTCAAGGCTGGTGGAAAAAGGTACTATTTCTCCGGAGCGTTTACAGGAAATCCGTTCCAACATTACCTATTCAGCGGCTACAATGGACATGTCAGCCTGTGGAATTGTCATTGAGGCGATCATAGAGAACCTGGATGTTAAACATAAGGTATTTGCAGAACTCGAGACCATAGTGGGACCTGATTGCATATTAGCCAGCAATACTTCCTCCTTGTCGATTGCCTCCATAGGATCGAGTCTCAAGAAGTCTGATAGAGTTATTGGGATTCACTTCTTCAATCCTGCACCATTAATGCCATTGGTGGAGATCATTCCGGCTGTTCAGACATCCGCAGAAGTTCTTACCACTTCTCAGAGCCTGATAGATTCCTGGAACAAGATCGGGGTGATCTGCAAGGACACTCCGGGATTCATTGTGAATCGCGTGGCTCGACCATTCTATGGGGAGGCACTTAGAATTTATGAAGAAGGAATTGCCGACTTTGCTACGATTGATTGGGCAATGACCCATTTCGGAGGATTTAAAATGGGGCCTTTCACACTCATGGATTACATCGGTAACGACATCAACTATGCTGTCACGGAATCTGTTTTTGCATCCTTTTATTACGATCCGCGATTTAAACCTTCGTTCACTCAAAAACGACACAAGGAGGCAGGTTTTTATGGGCGAAAAACCGGAAGAGGTTATTATGATTATGGCGAGGGCGTCTCTATTCAGGAACCAAATCGCGACGAAAAATTGGGAAAGGAGATCTTTGAACGGATATTGGTCATGCTCATCAACGAGGCTGCTGATGCGGTCTTCATGAACATTGCATCTGTTAAGGATATTGACCTGGCGATGACAACCGGAGTGAACTATCCTAAAGGATTGTTGCTGTGGGCAGACGAATTGGGACTGGAGAACGTGTTGTTGGCGCTCGAAGACCTTTTTGCCGAATACGGCGAGGACCGCTACCGACCAAATCCTTTGTTGAGGAGAATGGTTCGGGAAAGTAGGATGTTCTATTAAAAATGTTGACCCCGGTAAGACCGGGGTTTAATATTTCAAAAGCTTGTCAGCCTGCTTGCTATAGTATCCGCCCGCATCGCGAATTTCTTGAAGGATTTCTTTTGCTCTTCCCGGATTTTGCCCTGCGAGCAGTGACTTTGCCAAATACCAGTAGGCTTCTTCGTTGAAGTTGATGTACTTCGATTCAACACATTTTTCAAAAGCACTTGCGGCCTTATCGAATTGATTCAGATTATAATAGCACAAACCGGCATAAAACAAGGCATTAATATCATCCGGATAGGTTCTTATAATCTCCTCGAATCTGGCCAGGGCTTTTTTATTGTTACCGCGGGAAAAGATGTCCATACTTTTTTCGAGGTACTCAATGTAAGGGATATCAATTGTCTTCCAGGTAAATTCTTCCTCTGCCTTCTGACCTGGTTCGCCCTGATCGGCAGGTGTTCCCGTCAATTCAAGTTGCTTGGTTTGAATGCTCGGTTTCGAGCGGTATGCCCGGTAGTCCAGTGCTTTCAGTTCGCTCAAGTAAATTTCTTTACCGAAAATGGTTTCACGAACAGGTTTTTCAGGAGCCGTAGGGCTTTCGATCTTATTCACGGGAAGTTCATGAATGCGATCTTCAGCTTTGGTTGGTTGTTGTTCGAGGATCTCTTTTTGCTCTTCAAATTCCTTGATCACGGTAATAGCCCTGATCTGCTTTGATTCAGGAAGTTCCTCCATTTTTTCGATCGATTCAGGCAAAACGATATCAGTTCGTTCCACTTGGGGCATTTCGATATTTCTTTCCTCAGAAAGAACAGGTTTATCCGTATTGCTTACAGTATTAAAAAAGATTACCGCGACGGTTGCAACGATCACGACAGATGCACCCGCGATGAACAGTGAGAAATAATTTTTCCCCGTAAATTTCTTATCGAGTCGTTTTAAGCTACTTTCAGTAAGGGCCGGATCGTTCCATCCTTCAAGTGCATCTGCATCAAAGTCATCCTCGAGACTCCGCTTTTCAATCGAATATCGCACCTGTTCATTGGTGGTTGAACGATAAGCACGGATGTCTTCCCGGGTAATCCCTTTATTTTTACTCTGTTCCATTGAATTCATCGTGTTCTTCCAGTTTCAATTTCAGGTTGCGTTTGCCATTTTGAATGGCGCTTTTAACCTGTTTAATGTCTATTCCCATTTCCAGACTGATCTGATGATAAGACCTTTCTTGCAAATAAAATAGTTCCAGACACTGACGTTGTTCTTGTTTTAGTTCGTTCAATTTTCCCTCCAGCAACTGGAGTTTGATCTCTTTTTCAGGTGTAGCAATGGAGGTGTCATCTGTAGTCAAATGAAGCTGTTCCTCAATTCCTAGTTCTCTTCTGAATTTCCTTAACCACATGAGGCATTCGTTCGTGGTAAGTCGGTACAACCATGACTTGAAATGTTGAATTTCATGTTTGAGTATCTTGGAAGGCAGTAATTCAAAGATCTGCATGGTAAGGTCCTCCGATTCCATAGCATTTTTGAGGTATTTCATGCATGTACCGATCACAAGGTGGGCATAACGCTCATACAATATGGCAAAGGCATCCGATGACTGATTCTTCCTGTATTCCAGAATGAGGTCTTCATCGCTCATTGATCGATATTTATTTCTCCTGAATGGGAACATGCCTCTTGAAGATGAATTAATGCGGATGTTTCCATAAAAGTAGTTGAATTATTTTTGACTAATTTCAACTCATGAAGAAGATCGCACTGCTTACATCGGGCGGAGACAGTCCTGGAATGAACGCTGCCATTCGTTCAATTGTGAAGACATGTTTGAATTTTGATATTATTCCTCTGGGTATTTATGACGGTTATCAGGGTATGATCGATGGTCGAGGTAAAGTACTGGCGTATTCCGATGTTGACAATATCATACAGTACGGTGGAACTATTTTGGGCAGTGCCAGATGCGAGGAGTTTAAAACTTCAGAGGGAAGACAAGAAGCTATTGCATACCTGAGGAAGGAAGGGGTTGAAGGGCTGATCGTGATAGGCGGGGATGGGACTTACACCGGAGCAACCATTCTAGGTAAAGAAATGAATATTCCGATCATAGGACTTCCGGGAACTATTGATAATGATATCTATGGAACTGATTTCACGATCGGATTTGACACCGCATTGAACACAGTGATAGATGCAGTTGACAAGATCAGAGATACTGCAGGAAGTCATCACAGGGTTTTCTTTGTCGAAGTCATGGGGCGGGATGCCGGATTTATTGCGTTGTATTCAGCCATTGCTTCAGGTGCGGAGTCGGTATTAATCCCTGAGGATAAAACAGACATCGATAAACTGATCCGCGATATTAGGGATAATTACAAAGGAAGAAGAAGTACTATTATAATGGTAGCTGAAGGGGATGATGAAGGTCATGCCCTTGAGATTATGAATAAAGTGCGTCCTCATTTATCCGGTTATGATTTGAGACATGCTGTTCTGGGGCATATTCAAAGGGGAGGCAGCCCGACAGTCAATGACAGGGTACTGGCAACCAGATTGGGAAATAGAGCTGTTCAGTTACTTCTGGAAGGCGCGAATCATCTGGCACTCGGGGTGAAAGGTCAGAAGCTCGTGACGTGTCCGATTGAGCTGGCAATTAAAGAGCACGCCTCACCGGATCTCTCATTACTCAAGCTTATAGAGGAAGTCAGAACGAAATAATTAATACTTTCTTAGGGCTGTAAACTGTCTGATTTCAATTCATTAGCCTATATTCTGTTCTCTTTTCAAAAAAACTTTCTTGAAAACGCTTGACAAAGCATAAGGAGTGTGTATCTTTGCAGCCCGCTTTCGACGGAGAGGGGGTAAAAGTTGAGGTAAGGGGTAACTATTTGGAGTTAGATGAGTAGAAA
>Ga0315904_10000945_pt1 | contig 46251 bp, 42 predicted proteins | sample LakEriMetagenome_6_FD_203529 | JGI IMG/M metagenome (GOLD analysis project Ga0315904, IMG submission 203529) | Freshwater fungal communities from buoy surface, Lake Erie, Ohio, United States - Buoy 12 MA120 | ecosystem: Environmental > Aquatic > Freshwater > Lake | place: USA: Lake Erie, Ohio...
ATTTTAATGCATTTCCACCAGTGGTGGTCTCAGGATTTCCAAACATCACCCCGATTTTTTCTCTTAATTGGTTGATGAAAAATACGGTACAATGCGTTTTACTGATAGTTCCAGTAAGTTTTCTTAGGGCTTGCGACATTAACCTTGCATGTAATCCCATCTTAGAGTCACCCATTTCGCCCTCTATTTCACTTTTTGGAGTCAAGGCTGCTACCGAGTCAATTACCACAATATCAATGGCTCCTGATCGAATTAAATTTTCAGCAATTTCAAGTGCTTGTTCTCCATTATCAGGTTGTGAGATGATTAAATTTTCTATATCCACCCCTAATTTTTCAGCATAATTTCTATCAAAAGCATGTTCGGCATCAATAAAAGCAGCAATGCCACCCGCTTTCTGAGCTTCTGCAATAGCATGTAAAGTTAAGGTGGTTTTACCAGAAGATTCTGGACCATAAATTTCTATAATTCTACCTTTTGGATAGCCATTTACACCTAAGGCCAAATCTAAACCTAATGAACCGGAGGAAATGATTTCAACTTCTTCTATGGCTTTATCTCCCATTTTCATTACAGTTCCTTTACCATAGGTTTTGTCTAATTTGTCAAGGGTTAATTGTAATGCTTTTAATTTGGCTTCTTTTTCTGAACTCATTTTTTCCTTCATTTGAATGACACTTATTTTTCGTAAAAATACTTATTTTTTTCTAAGTTACAAGTAATGATTTGACAAAGAATTTTCTATTTTTGAAACCAAACCAAACCAAAAATATATTTCTTACTTTTGCTCATCTTTTTATAAATAATGCAAAAAATAATCTCATATCCATTTTCATTAATCGCGATGCTAACATTTCTTTTAGCATTGCTATTCTTTCATCCGATACAATGGATTTGTTTTAATGTAATTGGATATCAAGCACATAAAAAGAGTGTTGATTATCTCAATTTAGTTTTGCTTCGAATCAGTCATTTGCTTGGAACAACCTATAAAGTGGAAAATAGAGAGGTTATCCCTGAAGGAGTTCCAATAATTTTTGTAGCCAATCATCAAAGTTTGTATGATATCATCGCTATGATTTGGTTTTTGAGAAAATTTCATCCAAAATTTGTTAGTAAAAAAGAATTGGGTAAAAACATACCAAGTGTTTCTTATAATTTAAGACATGGTGGCTCTGTGCTTATTGATAGAAAAGATCCCAAACAAGCAGTTCCTACTATTAAAATACTATCAGAATATATAGAGTTACACAAACGGTCAGCGGTAATTTTTCCAGAAGGGACTCGAAGTAAAACAGGCGTTCCAAAAGAGTTTTCTCAAACGGGATTAAAAATTTTATGTAAGTATGCGCCATCAGCCTATGTGGTGCCAGTATCGATAAATAATTCGTGGAAATTATTTAAATATGGATTTTTTCCTCTTGGTTTAGGAAATCGTCTTACCTTTACCATTCATAAACCGCTCTCTGTAAAAGATTTGTCGTTTGATGAAATCATGAAACAGACAGAACAAGCAATAGTTCAAGGAATAATAACAAAATAATATAATCAGATTTTAGTTTTAGTAACATCCTAAATCTAAAATCCTAAATCTAAATTGAATAATGTCTATCAAAAACATTCGACTAGAGGTAATGCAATTTCTAGAAAATAAGGTGGAAGAATTTGTTGATCAATATTTAATACCTGTAGAAAAAATTTGGCAACCTACTGATTTTTTACCCAATTCAGAAAGTAATACTTTTTTTGATGAAGTAAAAGAACTACGTGAAATCGCAAAAGATTTACCCTATGATTTTTGGGTAGCCATGGTTGGCGATACAATAACCGAGGAGGCATTGCCCACTTATGAGTCTTGGTTAATGGATGTCGAAGGTGTCGATAATGTAGAACGAAATGGTTGGTCTAAGTGGGTTCGCCAATGGACTGGAGAAGAGAACCGTCATGGTGATGTGCTTAACAAATATTTGTACTTATCAGGACGAATTAACATGCGTGAAGTAGAAATTACTACCCAGCATTTAATCAATGACGGATTTGATATTGGGACAGGAAGAGATCCTTATAAAAACTTTGTTTACACCTCTTTTCAGGAGTTAGCAACCTATATTTCGCACAATAGAGTTTCCCAATTAGCAAAAAATTATGGAGATGTTAAGTTGTCTAAAATGTGTAAAATGATTGCTGGTGACGAAATGAGACATCATTTGGCTTATAGCGAGTTTGTGAATCAAATATTTAAAGTTGATCCAAGTGAAATGATGTTGGCATTCAATTATATGATGAAACAAAAAATTGTAATGCCAGCTCATTTTTTGCGGGAGTCCGGACAAAAAATAAGTTCTGCTTTCGAACAATTTTCCGATTCTGCCCAACGTATTGGGGTTTACACGGCAAATGACTATGTGGAAATTATGCAAAAACTTATTGATAAGTGGGAGATTGATAAAATCGTTGGTTTGACAGATGAAGCCGAAAAAGCGCGAGATTATCTCATGAAATTACCCGCACGAATGGCTAAAGTTTCGGAGCGATTGGTTATACCTGAGGAGTCTTACATCTTTAAATGGGTAGAGCCAGCAGTTATTAAATAACATTCAAAAGCCTAAACAAAAATCCCCTTCGTTGAGAAGGGGATTTTTGTTTTATAAAATAACCAGCCTATAGTAAGTTGAAACTACCTTCTCAAGAAGAAAAACAACAGTGTTGTAATAGAAACTTTAGTAGCTATTATTTAAAAAATATCCTTGTTAAATTTCTAAATCAAGAGTTTAAAAATCAATATCTTAAGTAAATTATTACCAAAGCGATACGAATAACCTTTGATTTACAGAAATTTATCAACACGAAAACGTTTTCGCTAGGAAACTAGAGTATTTTATGTTAAACTATAAATGTTTTTAGTTTAAATTTATAATCCCCTAAATCATTAATAGCATAAAAAAACAAGTCTTTTTTTAGATAAAAAGAAAAAAGATAGTTTTTCTCTAAAGAAGATGCATGGTTCAATACTTTGATTGTGACTCTTTTTTTCAAGATTATTTACAAATGAATTTTTATCATTAAAAATAGAGCAGTATGAGAAATTTTACTTCAAAACTTTTTTTAACTACACAATTCTGTAGAGTGCAATGTGCTTTCATTGCAATGCTATTTTTTTTGACGGGTTATAATTCTTACGGGCAGACACATTTTGAAAGTGGAGATAGTTGGGGAACAGCAGGTTGGAATGCTTACACGGCTATGACAGAGATGCCATCAGGTTCTGGTAAGTATGTAATAACTTTAGCCAATTCAGGAACAAATAATAGATATTACAGACTTTCAAATGGTGCTGGGACTAATCGTTATGGGCCTTCTGGAACTGGTGATATTCAATTAACGCCAAGCAATAGCCCCTATACTTTAGAAGATTGGAATTCGGGTAATGGAAAAGCCTATTATACTTTTGTAAATAACACAGCTTATAGATATGTTTTTAAATCAAATGGAGCTACCTCGAAACAATTATTGGTGTTTCAAATACAAGGTACGCCAATAACTGTAACTGCAGTTTCGAATCCAGGAGCAACTGCTGGAACGAATAGTACTATTACCGCAACACTTTCTGCAAGTTTACCTGTAGGACAAGATGTCTATCTAAGATATACTAATAATAATTTTTCAACTTCTACAGTAGTAAAATTAACAGGTTCAGGAACTAGTTATTCGGGTACAATTCCAAATACTATAAATACGTCAGGTGCTACAGTTAAATATTATGTTTTTACTTCAGGTACAGCAAATGTAGCTGCTGATGGGTCAAATGCTGATTTTTATACCATAAATATAAACAATAATTCAGGTTCAAATTATTCTTATTTTGTTCCTGTAGCAATTATTGCACCTACCTTAGCGGCTACTACAGCAGTTGATTTAATTGGTGCTTCAGTTGCTAGATCTGGAGGGAATGTAACTTCTGATGGAGGTTCTGCAATTACAGAGAGGGGTGTTGTATATAGTACCGTTCCCAATCCAACGATTTTAGATTCAAAAGTAACTACCGCAGGAACAACTGGAACATATACCACAAATATGTCTGGCTTAACGCCTGGAACACTTTATTATGTCAGAGCATACGCTACTAACGCTATCGGAACTTCTTATGGAACACAAACCACTTTTACTACCTTAGCGCCTCCAACTCCAACTGCAATTTCATCAGGTTCTACATCGATTGATTTAAATTGGACACGCTGGACAGGCGATAGAGCGGGAGCATCTACAACCTATAATGTTATGGTTGTTCGCTCTACGGATGCGACATTTACTCAACCAACCAATGGAGTTGGATATGCTGTAAGTTCAACAATAGGAGGAGATGTAGTGATTTATAACAGTAACGGCACTTCTTTCACGGATACAGGATTAACAGCAGATACAATTTATTATTATGCTTTTTATTCTGAAGGTTGGACATATTACTCCAACTCAACTACAACTAGTGCCTTTCCTTCGTCATTATCTTTACCTACAGCAACTACTTCAGCTGTGACAGGTTTGGCATGTAGAGATGTTACTTTGAATGGAAACGTCACTTCAAATGGAAGTGGTGCAATAACCGAAAGAGGATTTGTATATAGCACTTCTGCCAATCCAACTATCTCAAATTCAAAAATAGTTGTTGCAGGTACAACGGGAAGTTTTAGTTCAGCATTAACTGGATTGACCTCAGGAACAACCTATAACGTGAGGGCTTATGCAATTGACGCCTCTGGTATTGCTTATGGGTCTAACGTTTCTTTTACTACAAGTACAAGTACTTCAAGTACTAATTTTTATTCTGATCGAATTTATTTTAAAAATGGAACTAATGCTAGTGAAAAATATTATTTGGAAGACAATTCCATTCCAATGTCTTGTGCTGCTGAATCTGTTGGCACAGGAACTTGGAACGGAAGATATTTAGGCAGTACTAGTCCAGGTGCAACGCTACAATTAGGAGGATACTTAATTACCAAAGGAGTGCAAAACGGAACTAACCCCAAAATGAACTACAGAGTATATTTAACCAGTGCTGGACCAGGGGCTATGCCTTTTACACAAGTCACCATGAATTGGGTATCAAATTGTAATGCTGATGGGGTAATTGTCAACGGAAGCAATAATGATAATGTTTGGAATAAGCCATTGTTTAATATGACTGTACCCTCACTTCCGGGGAATTACACCATAGAGGTTTACTATGAGAGACCTGGGGACTATCTATTTGGTGCTGGGGGTTCTGGAGCAACAGTTTATTTGAGTAATTGTAATGTAAATTACAAAGCTAATATTGATATTAGAGCTCAAGATATTTTTTCTGATGTAATTTATTATGATAATGGAATTACTCCTGCAAATTACACCGCTGGAGGTTATGATTCGTGTAGCGCTGCGTTAACTGTTCAAAGCGGCTCATGGGAGGGAAAATATTTGGGCAATTATACCTCAGGACAGGTTTTAAAGATTGGGGGAATGTTACTAACTATGGATAATGCAAGTCCTGTATCGGCTACCGATACTTATTTAAATTACAGAATATATAAAAATGGTAATCCAATACCAAGTTTTACAACAATGAATCTTGCTGAAGTTGGTGGGACTATTTGTGGTGATGCTAACGTATCTAAGTTTGAACAAGCATCATTGGCAACCTTATGGACAACTACTAGTGTTGGAGGGTCATATACCATCGAATTATATTATACAGCAAAATTAAACGACGGAACAGTTATCACCAGAAACAATTCTGGTAATAATTATAAGGCTACTTTTACTATTGTAGTAGGAAGTACTCCTGCAGGAGAAAGAGACCCCAATGATGGAAATTATACACCGAATAATGCTAATGCGAGTGGAATTTTTGAGTCGTATATGGGTGTTTTAGTTAAAGATTCGGGAGGAACACCTATTTCTGGTTTGAACAGAGTGTTTAATATGGATGGAGCCTTGGGCAGTACTAATAGTACTAACTTTGATTTTGGAATTCAAGATCCAGGACTAAGTTTCAACGTGGGAACTGAAGTTAAAGTTTTTACAAAAGGAACTCATAAAGTATGCGGTTGTAGCAGTTGGAACTATATATACAATTCTACCACAGTTTCTAATCCAGTTGAATCTGATTTTCCATTGCCAGCACCAGGATCGCTTTTTACAGCTACAACCAATGGTAAGTTTGTATTACTCAACTCGTCATTGAACATCAATGGGAATCAACCTTTTAATGTTTCTTATTTTCCAGCTCCATTAGTAAATGCCTCAGGATCTACTTCAAGTGGCACGTATAATGGTAGTCTTGGAACAAATATAACCAAGTTTAAAGATTATACTACTGATGCATCAGGTATTGTTACAGGAATAAATAATCCTGTACAAGGGGTTTTGTGTCCCACATGTTCAGGGCCGTATAAAGTGGCAATTGCTATGTTAGCTTGGGTAAGTACAACTAATAATTGCAATGACCCGTCAAGTTTTATTTATCATAGAGATATTAATAAAAATAAAGTTTCAGATGACTTAGTGGTTCTTAATCCAGCTCACAATGATGCACCTTCCTCAGTAACGGGAAGTGCTTTCAAGAACAGTTTGCCTGGAACTAGTTTATTTTATGTATCAAGGGTAACCATTGGAGCTTCCGATGGATTAAAAAGATGGAACGGAACAACTTGGCAAAAATTTGTAAATCCAGTTTGGGTTGATAGTACCCCTCCAACTTTCAAGAATGATGTCTTGATGGATACAAATTATTCCACAACGGGTGGCGGTGGAAATATTCAATGTAACGACATGGTTGTTAATACAGGTGTAGTGGTTACTATTGAAGAAAATGGTTATATCGAAGCTTTAAATACGGTAACCACATTAGGAACAGGTAAAATTATAGTTAGAAATACTGGAAATTTAGTACAAAGATGTGATGAAAAACCATCTACAGCCTACATAGAGCATAAGAAAACAACAGGTAATAAAAGAAAATGGGATTATGTTTATTGGGGAACACCGATTGTTCAGAATATGTTAAGTTCAAAACCTTCTCCTTTCGATATAGGATATTGGAGGCAATCAGGACCAGGAGGAGGATGGAGACCTCTAACAGCGGGAGATATGCAAGTGGGTAAAGGATTTATATTACGAGTGGGTAATGTTTCACCTTGGAATGACGGCACTCCTGGTTACCCAACAAATTGGCAAATTAACGGAACTGCAAATAATGGTATTTTTTCTATTCCTGTTACACAAGAAAATTATTCCACAAATCCGACCAACTATAATAATGGAGCTTTATTGGCTAATCCATATCCTTGCGCAGTTGATGGTAAAAAATTCTTGGAAGATCCAAGTAATTTGAATCTTGAAGGTTCCTTATTCTTTTGGACATCTGCTACGCAATACCCTGGAACAGGAGCGTATCAGGATCCTGATTATGCAGTTTGGAATCTTACGGGTTCAACAATTACCGCAAATGGGCAAACACCCTCTGACGGTACAATACCTTCAGGACAAGGCTTCTTTGTGAGGGTAATGACAAATGGAACAGCAGTTTTCAAAGATTACATGCGTTCGACAAATCGGAACACCATGTTTTTTAGAAAATCTGCTGTAGATCGTTATTGGATAAATCTTACTGATGGAGTTAGTCAGAGCAGTCAAATTTTGATAGGACATCTTGAGGGAGCTACCAATGATATGGACAGAATGTATGATGCGCGCAAAATGGGTGAAACCACAATCGAATTGTATTCTTTGAATAAGAAAGATAGATTAACAATTAATGGTAGAGCTCCGTTTGATTCATCAGATGAAATTTCACTTGGAGTTAAGAAATCAGTCAATGGACCGCAAGTTTTAACACTTACATTGACAAACAAAGAAGGAATTTTTGCAAATGGAACGCCAATTTATTTGTATGATAAAAAACAAAATTATTATCATAATCTTCAATCAGGAGCGTACACTTTTGCAATGTCACCTCACGAAGAAAACAATAGATTTACTATTATATACGAGCAAAATACAAACAAAATGTTAGGAACTAATGATTTTGATAATACAAGTGCTACAGCTTATATTAAAGATCAAAAACTAAATATTGCGGCCAATGAAGGTTTAAAAAAGGTTACAATTTATGACGTTTCTGGTAGAGTAGTAGTTGGCTTTAATGCTCTTAAATTTGAGAAAACATTTACATCAGATTTCAATTATTCTAAAGGAGTTTATATCGCTAAAATTGTTTTAGAAAACGGAAAAGTAGTTTCACAAAAGATTATGAATTAGTAGAATATTTAAATTAATCATTTTTCTAAATCCGCAGCAATGCGGATTTTGTTTTTTAATCCTATTTTTGCATCAAGAAAAACAGCCATGAATACTACCGATTTGATATCCAAAACATTTTTTTTTGTAAAACAGCAATTGAAAGATTCGGAAGGAGGTCATGATTGGTCTCATATTGAACGAGTGTATAAAAATGCACTTTTAATTTCTAAAGACGAAGTTTGTAATGAAATAGTAGTCCAACTAGGGGCTTTACTCCACGATATTGCTGATAGTAAATTTCATAATGGAGACGAAACTGTCGGACCAAAAGTAGCTCGTGTTTTTTTAGAAGCAGAAAAGGTTTCAGAAGAGATAATCAATCATGTTATAAAAATCATCGAAAATATTTCGTACAAAGGAGGAAACTTTACTAAATCATTTCATTCTAAAGAGTTAGAAATTGTTCAGGATGCCGATAGATTAGATGCTATTGGAGCCATAGGAATAGCAAGAACGTTTAATTACGGCGGATTTAAGAACCGACCTTTATATAACCCTGAAATTGCTCCTAATCTCCGAATGACTAAGGAGGAATATAAAAATTCGGAGGCACCTACCCTTAATCATTTTTACGAAAAACTTCTACTTTTGAAAGACAAAATGAATACTGAAACAGCTCAGCAAATAGCCAAAGAAAGACATCGTTTTATGGAAGTATTCTTGTCTCAGTTTTATGCCGAATGGGAAGGGGAAAAATAGAATAGTTTGATTTTATAGAACCATTGTTTATTTACCAACAAAAGCAGCCTTTCTTTTCTCTAAAAATGCAGTAGTTCCTTCTTTAAAATCTTCGGTACCAAAACATTGACCAAATAATTCTATCTCAGTTTCATAGCCATTGACACCATTTTCATAATTAGCATTTACAGCTTTTATGGCTTGAGCAATTGCAACAGGTGAATTTTTAATTATTCTTTGGGCTATTCCTTTACAGAAATCCAATAGTTCATTTTGAGGAACAACATGATTTACTAAGCCTGCCCTAAAGGCCTCATCAGCAGGAATCATTCCAGCAGTCATAATCATTTCCATGGCGCGACCTTTTCCAATTAGTTGAGGTAGACGTTGAGTACCACCATAACCCGGAATTAAGCCCAACGAAACTTCTGGTAAGCCCATTTTAGCATTATCTGAAGCCACTCTAAAATGACAAGACATTGCCAACTCTAAACCGCCTCCAAGTGCGAATCCGTTTACAGCGGCGATTACTGGTTTTGTCAAATTTTCGATACAGTCGAACAAAAGGGTTTGACCCTGTTCAGCTAATTGAGTACCTTCAGCAATTGAAAAATCAGCGAACTCCGCTATATCAGCACCTGCAACAAAAGCTTTTTCTCCTGCACCAGTAATTATAATTACTCTTACTGCAGTTTCTTTTTCAAGTGTTTCAATAGCCTGATGCAATTCTTGAATGGTTTCTATGTTTAAAGCATTCAATTTAGTTGGTCTATTTATGGTAATGGTTGCAATAGCATTTTCTGATGCAATTAGAATATTTTGGTAGTCCATGGTCATTATTTATGAGTTAATTATTGGAAGAGAAACCGTGAAAGTGGTTCCTTTCCCATATTTAGTTTCAAATGTAATAGTTCCTTTATAATTTTCGATAATGTTTTTGATGATTCCTAACCCAAGCCCCATCCCACTGTTTTTTGTGGTAAATTTTGGTTCAAAAATTCTATCAATATTATGTTCTTCGATACCAATACCATTGTCTTTTACCAAGATTAGTACATTGTTTTCGCTTCTACGTACGCTTACTAAAATGGATTTGATTTTTTGTTCAAGTGGTATGGATTGGATAGCATTTTTGACCAGATTGGTTATAATTCGTATTAATTGTGTTCGATCCATTTTGGAGATAATTTCTTCTTCCCTACTTTCAAAAACTATATAATCTTCGTTAAATATATCTAAAGCCAATTCGACTACTTCTACTACATTTAAGGTTTCATTTTGTTGGGCAGGCATTGAAGCAAAGTTAGAAAACGCCGAGGCTACAGAACTCATTGTGTCAATTTGCTGAATTAATGTTTCAGAATAGTCTTTGAGTTTTTGCTTTAATTCTGGGTCATTAGCATCAAATTTTCTTTGAAAACTTTGCACCGTTAAGCGCATAGGTGTTAATGGATTTTTAATCTCATGCGCTACTTGTTTTGCCATTTCTCGCCAGGCTTCTTCTCGTTCACTCTGTGCCAATTTTGTAGCACTCAGTTCGAGTTCATCCACCATGCTGTTGTAGGCTTTAATAAGTAAATTAATCTCTTTGCTATTGGCTTCCAAAACAATTTTTTCATTTTTCTGCTCCAAACTTGTTTCACTCAATTTATCGGAAATCGTTTTTAAGGATTGGGTGATATACGTCGAAAGAAAATAGGCTAAAGCAAAAGCAATCACCAGCATAAACGAATACACTTGTCCCAATCGAATTAGGAAACTTTGTAATTCTTTGTCATAAAAACCATCATCTTCCACATAAGGTAGATTCAAAATCCCTAAAGGTTTGAATTTCTCATCTTTAATTTGACTATAGGAAGAGCGGTTTTTTATGCCGTCAATATTTTTAATATCAACGTATCTTTTTTCAATGGATGATTGAACGAGTTTAAGTATGTATTTCGGTATTGGAGGCGAAACACTATCAATAGAAAAAGACGCTTTGGATGATTTCAGCAACTTCCCATTTAAGCTATAAATATTGATTTCTAAATTGTGAATTTGTGCTAATTCATGTATTTTATCTTTGAAGATAAAAGGTAAGTTATTGGAAGTTAAAGGATAGGTTGTGGTAGATAGCACATAATTAATATGCTCTTTAATAGCTGTTTCTTTCCTTTCCAGACGTTCTTGATGGTATTCTTTGGCTTCGTTTTTAAATTGAATAATAGAAATAGACGCCATTAAGAGTGAGGCAATCAAAATCAACACAATCATCGAAAGGAAAATCCTGATTCGAAGTGAAAGCATTGACATTTTGAACCTGATTGGCATAGTTATGATTTATTTCTCTCGCGAATTCTTTTGTAAAATCGAAATCCAAGCATTAGTAAAACCGAAAATAAAATGATTCCAACAACACCATAAATCCAGTTAAAAGCATTTTTTAAGATGACCAGAAAAACGACAGCAAACAAAATAATGGTTGCACCCTCGTTCCACAAACGCATAAAGTTGGAGGAATATTTTACAATGTCTTTTTGTAATTCAGAATAGATTTGCTGGCATTTTAATTGGTACCCTATTAATAAGATTACAAATCCTAATTTTACATGCATCCAAGGCATTTGCAACCAAACAGGCATCAAATACAATAACCAAATAGCGAATAGTACTGCTAAAACAGCACTGGGCCAAGTTATAATATACCACAAGCGATAGGTCATTATTTTGTATTGCTTTTGCAAAATTTCTTTTTCAGGCGACGGTTTTTCAGCAGCTTCAATTTGGTACACAAACAAACGAACAATATAGAATAACCCGGCAAACCAGGTAATAACGAAGATTAAATGAAGTGATTTTATGTAGTAGTAGATTTCCATATTTCAGTTTTCAGTTTTCAGTTTTCAGTTACATCTGTTTTCAGTTACTGAGACTGTAAACTAAATTAGTTATTTTTAAAATCCTTTATCCAATTCGCCACAACGCCACACCATTCATCTTCGTCATTCATACACGGAACAGCCATGAATGCTGAACCGCCATGATGTAAAAATTGTTCGTTGGCTTCCATAGCAATTTCTTCTAAGGTTTCTAAACAATCCGACACGAAAGCTGGCGTTACAACCGCTAATTTCTTGATACCTTGTTCCGGCATTTTGTTAATTTCAACATCGGTATAAGGTGTCAACCATTTATCACCTGCTAATCGCGATTGAAAAGTCTGGCTGTATTTTCCCTCGGGAATTCCAAGTAATTTCACGACTTGTTTTGTAGTTTCATAACATTGATGACGGTAGCAAAACTCATGTGCCGGAGAAGGTGTGTTACAACAAGAACCGTCTATTTTACAATGGGATTTTGTGATATCCGTTTTGCGAATATGACGTTTTGGAATTCCATGATAAGAAAATAACAAATGATCATAGTCAAATCCAGTTAAATGTTTTTTTATCGAATTGGCTAGTGCCTGAACATAATCGGGTTTGTTGTAAAAGGCAGGTACATTGGTAAAAGTCATTTCCGGAAAATACTTCTGACGCAATTCTTCAGCCAAAACTACAATTGTCGTTGTCGATGCCATGGCATGTTGGGGATATAAAGGCAAGAGCATCACTTCGGTTACGCCTTTGTCTTTTAATTCTTGCAGTCCTTTTTGAATAGTCATCGTACCATATCGCATCGCTAAGGCAACAGGAATATCCACTAATTTTTGGACTTTTTGATGCATTTTTTTCGAAATCACAATCAAAGGTGAACCTTCGCTAGTCCAAATTCTTGCATAGGCTTCGGCTGATTTTTTTGGTCTCGTTTGTAAAATAATGCCTCGAACCAACAAAGCGCGCAATAAAAACGGAACGTCTATGACGTATTTATCCATTAAAAATTCATCTAAGTAAGGTTTAACATCTTTAGGCGTTGGACTTTCTGGCGATCCCAGGTTTACTAATAATACTCCTTTCATTGTTTTAATTTTTATAAAAGTAATTAAACTTACTTTAATTTATTGTTTTCTAATTTTATGAATTTGGATTTATAGCCATCAAATATTTTTTTGGTGTGGTGGCAAATTTCTTTTTAAAGGCAGCAATAAAGTGACTTCCAGTGCTGTAACCAACTTTCAAGCCTACTTCATTTACATTATAAGAACCACTATCTAATAATTTTCGAGCATAATTCATTTTGTAATCAAACAAGAAGCCATACACCGTATCGCCGTAGATTTGTTTGAAACCCATTTTTAGTTTTTTCAAATTCAATCCTACTTGGTCAGCAAGCTCTTGAAGACCTGGCGGTTCAGCCATATTTGAAATTATAATTTCTTTTGCTTTACGAATTTTCATGACATTTTCTTCGTCAATTAAAAACGGGCATTGTTCTGCATTTGGATCTTCAGTTCGGTTGAAATACAAACTCAAAAGCTCATAACCCTTACCTTTATAGTACAGATTTTTTATGGATGGATGTAAATTATAATGAAACAATTGACTCAGCACAATGGACATCGATGGGCTAATATCACTCTCGTTGTAATATTTTTTGTCCTTATTTTCCATGCTCAAAAACGGAATATAATCAGCCTGAGCAGAAAATAGAGCGTGAAATTTTTTTATGGAAACAATTACAGAAATTACCCACGAGTTTGGAGCTAATTCCAAATTCAGCGGTAATTCTTTTTGTGGATTATACAAAAGCAAGGCTTTTTCTTCTTTTAAATCTAAGGCATAATTCCCTTGATTAAAGATAAATTTAGCTTTTCCTTTAATGCCAAAATGAAATTGTATCAAACCTTGACGAATTTGTTTTTCGGCTCGAAAGGTTTCATTTTCATCATTTTGGAAACGAATTAGGGTAAAATCATCTTCAATTGTTATTATCTCTTGAGAACCCATAGCGGTATTTTTTTAAATGAAATTGGATAGAATTAAGTATTTTATTTAGAATTAATCTACATAGATAAATTCAAACTACTTAATTTCAGTACAAATTTAAAATAAATAACGCTTGGAAACTATTTTTTATTAAAAAGTCTCACAACGATACAAATAGTCCCTTTAGCGTTACTTTTATAAAAAGGATAGTAATAATTTTGTTAAAGTTTTAGGAAGGCAAATTTATGGAGCATACAAACGGAACAAAACATCACTATTTCTACTCAGTTGGGTTGAGCTATAAAAAAGCAGATGCCGAAATTAGAGGTAAGTTTAGTTTAGATACTTCAGCCAAGAAGCGTTTGTTGGAGCAAGCTAAATCGGAAGGAATAGAAAGTTTAATAGTTACTTCTACGTGCAATAGAACAGAGATTTATGGTTTTGCTGAACACCCCTTTCAATTAATCAAGTTAATTTGTGAAAACAGTAACGGATCGATAGAAGCCTTTCAAAAAGTGGGTTTTGTCTACAAAAATCAAGATGCTATCAACCATTTATTTCGTGTAGGAACAGGTTTAGATAGTCAAATCTTAGGCGATTTTGAAATTATTAGCCAAATAAAAACCAGTTTTGCTGAGTCAAGAGCGTTAGGTTTAATCAATACTTTTTTGGATAGATTAATCAACGCGGTAATTCAAGCCAGCAAAAAAATAAAAAATGAAACGGAAATTAGTACTGGAGCTACTTCAGTGTCTTTTGCCTCGGTTCAGTACATCATCAAGAATGTAGAAGATATAGGTAAAAAGAACATTTTGCTTTTTGGAACAGGAAAAATTGGACACAACACCTGCGAAAATCTAGTAAAACATACCAAAAACGAACACATCACTTTAATAAATCGCACCAAAGACAAAGCAGAAAAATTAGCCACCAAGCTCAATTTGATTGTCAAAGATTACTCAGAATTACATCTTGAATTACAAAAAGCAGATGTAGTTATTGTAGCTACAGGTGCACAAAATCCTACTATTGACAAAGCCATTCTTAATTTGAAAAAGCCAATGTTGATTCTGGATTTATCTATTCCAAAAAATGTAAATGAGAATGTTCAAGATTTGGATGGAGTTAGTTTGGTTCATATGGATTATTTGTCGCAGTTGACCGATGAAACTTTGGAAAACAGAAAACTTCATATTCCAGCAGCCGAAGCCATAATCGAAGCAATAAAAGAAGAATTTATAGCTTGGACTAAAGCAAGGAAATTTGCACCAACGATTCATGCTTTGAAAGAAAAACTTAATGCGATTAAAGCATCTGAATTGGATTTTCAAAGTAAAAAACTTGCCGATTTTAATGAAGAACAAGCAGAAATAATCAGCACTCGAATCATTCAAAAAATCACTACACATTTTGCCAATCATCTAAAAGACAGTAATACCATGGTCGACGAAAGTATAGAATGGATTGAAAAAGTCTTTCAAATAGAAGCTACTTCAAAATAAAATGGGTAAGACGATACGTATAGGAACTCGCGATAGCGAACTCGCACTATGGCAAGCTAAAACGGTTGAAAAAAAACTCAAAGATTTAGGGTATACCACACAAATCATCGCTGTAAAATCTGAAGGAGACATCATTCTTGACAAACCGCTCTACGAACTCGGAATTACAGGAATTTTTACCAAAACTTTGGATATTGCCATGATCAATGGTCAAGTAGATATTGCCGTCCATTCCATGAAAGATGTTCCAACGGCACTTCCAATAGGAATTGTTCAAGCTGCGGTTTTAGAAAGAGCTAATATTTTGGACATTTTAGTTCACAATGGCAACACCGATTTTCTACAATCTGAAGCGACTATAGCTACAGGAAGTTTGCGCCGTCAAGCCCAATGGTGGAATAAATACCCAAAACATACCGTTGTCGATTTGCGTGGAAATGTAAATACCAGAATGCAAAAGTTAAAAGATAATGATTGGAACGGTGCCATTTTTGCAGCAGCAGGACTTGAGCGAATCAATCTTAAACCGGAGAATTACATTGATCTAGATTGGATGATTCCAGCACCAGCACAAGGAGCAATGGTAGTGGTGGCAATGGCAAATGATAATTTTACTATCGACGCAGTTTCTCAGCTTAACGATATTGAAACAGAAATTTGTACTCATATAGAACGACAATTTCTAAAAACCTTGGAAGGCGGTTGCACAGCGCCAATTGGAGCCATTGCAAAGTATAACGAAGACGAAGATACCATTGAGTTTAAAGGGGTTTTACTCTCCATCGACGGGAAACAAAAACTAGAGATAGCCAAAAACGTTGCTATTTCTGATTGGAAAAAGTTAGGTTTTTACGCTGCAAAAGAAATTTTGAATAATGGAGGAACAGAATTAATGGTCGAAATAAAGAAACAATTAAAGAAATAAAATTAGACAATTAAGCAATTAAATTTGATTACGTTTTGCACTTAATTTTCTTAGTTTCTTAATGGTTTAAAATAAAAAAATGACAAAACAGATCAACATACTTTCTACTAAAAAGCATTTACCCAATCAAAAACAATTATTGGTTGAGGCTGGTATTTCATTAATAGAGGAGAATTTCATCGAAACTAAGAGCAAAAGTTTCGAACTGTCAAAACTCAATGACAACTTAATTTTTTCCAGTCAAAATGCAGTTAAAAGTGTTTTGAATCATCCAAAACAGGAAGAGTTAAAACTAAAAAATGTTTTTTGTGTAGGCTTAAAGACAAAAACTATTTTGGAAGAAAACGGATTTAATGTACTGGTTGATACAGATTACAGTTCCGATTTAGCAGAAATCATTTCATTGATATACAACAAAGAAAGCTACACTTTTTTCAGCGGAAATTTACGTAGAGATATTTTGCCAAATACGCTAAAAGAAAACGGAATTACATTCAATGAGATTGAAGTATACGAAACCAATTTAATACCCAAAAAAATAACAACAAAACTTGATGGAATTCTATTTTTTAGCCCATCGGCAGTCGAAAGTTATTTGAAAGTAAATACGATTAAAAATGAAATTTGCTTTTGTATTGGCGAAACCACCGCAGAAGCATTAGAAGAAAAAGAAATAACTAACATCGTAATTGCAGCCGAACCTTCCGTTGAGAATGTAATTGATGAAGTTATAGCATATTACAACAATTAAAACTTCGCGACTTTGCGACTTCGCGAGAAATAATTCGTGATAATTCGTGAAATTCGTGGCAAAAAAATAAAGATGATTAAAAACGACCTATTTTTAAGAGCCCTAAATAATGAAACTGTAGAACGTCCACCTGTTTGGATGATGCGCCAAGCCGGAAGATATTTACCAGAGTTTAGAGCTTTGCGTGACAAATATGATTTTTTCACGCGATGCGAAACCCCCGAATTAGCAGCCGAAATAACGGTGCAACCAATACGAATTGTAAAACCTGATGCAGCGATTTTATTTTCCGATATTTTGGTGGTGCCACGCGCTATGGGAATTCACGTAGAATTGAAAGACAATTTAGGACCAATTATTCCTAATCCCATTCGCACGATGGAACAAGTCAATCAAGTTTTCGTTCCTAATATACAAGAAACCTTGGGTTATGTCATGGATGCTGTAAAATTAACCAAAGAAATGCTCAATGATGAGGTTCCATTAATCGGTTTTGCAGGTTCGCCATGGACCATTTTCTGTTATGCTGTTGAAGGGAAAGGCTCCAAAAGTTTTGATACTGCCAAGGGCTTTTGTTTCTCAAATCCAGTAGCTGCCCATACTTTATTACAAAAAATCACCGATACGACTATTTTATATTTAAAAGAAAAAGTAAAAGCAGGTTGTAATACCATTCAAATTTTCGATTCCTGGGGTGGCATGCTGTCACCAGTCGATTATCAAGAATTTTCATGGCAATACATCAACCAAATTGTGGATGCTTTGTCAGAAGACACTAAGGTAATTGTTTTTGGAAAAGGCTGTTGGTTTGCTTTAGGTGAAATGTCAAAATCGAAAGCATCAGCATTAGGAGTAGATTGGACGTGTTCTGCAAGAAATGCCCGTTATCTATCTGGAGGAAACATTACTTTGCAAGGAAATTTCGACCCGAGTCGTTTGCTTTCGCCAATTCCAACGATTAAAAAGATGGTGCATCAAATGATCGACGAGTTTGGGAAAGACAATTATATCGTAAACTTAGGTCACGGAATTTTACCTAATATTCCTGTGGATCATGCTAAGGCTTTTGTGGAAGCCGTGAAGGAGTATAATTCATAGCTTTGCAATAAATAATTTACATTTGTTATAAATTAAAGTGAAAATGACAGAAAAGGAATTACATAGCTATTTAAAAGTCAACTTCCCAATTGAAAATGAAAAGTGCGAGTGGAAGGAATTTAAATCGTTAAAAAATTCTGTTGCTGGAAATGAAGGAAATGATATTATCTCCTATATTTCTGCCATTTCAAATATGCAAGGTGGAAATTTAATTATTGGAATTCAAGATAAAACACTAAATATTATCGGGATACAAGACTTTGCAGGATACTCAATTGACAATATTAGATATAGAATTAATGGTAATTGTACTAATTTAGATATCGAAAGATTTTCTGTCGAGGAATTTATTACTTCTGACACAAAGAAAACAATTTGGATTTTTAATATCCCTAAACATCAATTTAGATTGCCTGTCTATGCTCATAAAAAAACATGGCAAAGAATTGATGACAATTTAGTTGAAATGACAAAAGCGAGATTAGATGCTATTTTGACCCAAATTCAAATTAATGAGGATTGGACAAAAGTCATTATTAATGATGCAACTATTGAAGATCTTGATAATAATGCTATTATTAAAGCTAGGGTTGAATTCAAAAAAAGAAATCCAAAATATTCTGATGATGTTGATAATTGGAATGATATAGATTTTTTGAATAAAGCCAAACTCACTATAAAAGGTAAAATCACTAGAACAGCTCTCATTCTTTTGGGTAAAGAAGAATCTGAACATTTTTTAGATTCCTCTGTGAAAATTAGATGGAATTTAAAAACAATAGACAATCAAGATAAAGATTTTGAAATATTTTCTATTCCTCTTCTATTATCTGTCGACGAAGTATATAAAAAAATACGCAATTTGAAATACCGTTATCTGCGCCAAGGAACTTTATTTCCAGATGAGGTTTTAAGATACGAACCTTTTAATATCAGAGAGTCATTAAATAATGCTATTGCTCATCAAGATTATTCAAAAGGCGCGAGAATTAATGTTGTTGAATTTGAAGATGATCATCTTGTATTTACTAATTATGGTTCTTTTTTGCCTAAATCAGTAGAAGATGTTGTTTTAAAAGATACTCCTGAAGAAGTGTATAGAAACCCTTTTCTTGTTGAGGCGATGAAAAATTTAGATATGATTGAAACTCAAGGTGGTGGTATTCGAAAAATATTTAATTATCAAAGGCAACGTTTTTTCCCTTTGCCCGATTTTAATTTTGAAGATAATAAGGTTAAAGTAACTATTACTGGGAAAATATTAGATGAAAATTTCGCTAAAATTTTAATCAAGAATGCTAATCTTGGTTTGGATGAAATTATATTGCTGGATAAAGTACAAAAGTATAAAGAAATCTCAGAAGAAGAATTTAAGTATTTAAAAAAGCTAAAATGTATTGAGGGTAGAAGACCCAACATATACTTGTCTTATGATATTATTGAATCTACCAATGATGATGGATTAAAAGCTGAATATTTAGCTAATCGTAGCTTTGACGATTCTCATTTTAAAGATATGATTCTCGAATATCTTAGAAAATTTGGAAAAACTAAAAGAGATAAAATAGACAATTTAATTATTCCAAAATTATCCACAGCTCTTACTGAAGAAAAGAAGAAAAATAAAGTTACTAACTACTTGTCTGCCTTAAGGATGGATGGTAAAATCGTAAATAAACCAGGTTATTATTGGGAAATCGTTTAAATGCTTTTAAATGCTTTTAAATACTTTTTAAACACTTTTTAAACGCTTTTACATGAAAAATAAATTCTACCAATACATTCAAAATCTTCAAAACCAAATCACTTCCAAGCTAGAAGAAGTGGATGGTGTTGCCCAATTCCGTCAAGACATTTGGGAACGACCAGAAGGTGGCGGCGGACGAACGCGTGTAATCGAGAACGGAAACGTTTTTGAAAAAGGAGGCGTGAATATTTCAGCCGTTCATGGCAAATTGCCTGACAGTATGCAAAAATTATTCAATGTAGGTGAAGCCGATTTTTTTGCTTGCGGATTGAGTTTGGTGATTCACCCTAGAAGTCCAATGGTGCCAACAGTGCATGCCAATTGGCGTTATTTTGAAATGTATGATGATAACGGAAACGTAATCAACAGTTGGTTTGGTGGTGGACAAGATCTAACACCCTATTATTTGTTTGAAGAAGACGGAAAACATTTTCATCAAACCTGTAAAACCGCTTGCGACAAACACAATCCTGAGTTTTATCCAAAATTCAAAAAGCAATGTGATGACTATTTTTGGAATGCTCATCGAAACGAAGCACGTGGCCTCGGCGGATTATTCTTCGATTATTGCAAAGCAAACGAAAATACAACAATGGAAAATTGGTTTAACTTTGTAACAGAAGTGGGCAACAGTTTTCTAGATGCCTATGTTCCAATTGTGGAAAGAAGAAAAAATTTAGAATACACAGCCGCGCAAAGAACTTGGCAAGAAATTCGTCGTGGGCGTTATGTCGAATTCAATTTGGTGCATGACAAAGGCACCCTTTTCGGACTCAAAACCAATGGAAGAATAGAAAGCATTCTGATGAGTTTACCACCTCATGTGCAGTGGGTGTATGACCATCATCCAGAAGCAGGAGGCGAAGAAGAAAAATTAATTAAAGTATTACAAAATCCTATTGATTGGATATAAATTAAACCATTAAGGCAGTAAGAAATAGTAAGACAAATTCTTATATAACTTAATATCTTAATGGTTCAAAAACTAAATAGTATGTTCCCACTAAGACGAAACAGAAGATTAAGAGCCAACGAAAGCATCAGAAGTCTAATTCGTGAAACCATCATTTCGCCAAATGACTTTATCGTCCCCCTTTTTGTTGTTGAGGGCTCGAATATTAGAGAAGAAATTCCTTCCATGCAAAATTACTTCCGTTTGAGTCTAGACAAGCTCGAAAAAGAAGTCAAAGAATTATGGAAATTGGGTTTAAAATCCGTTTTATTATTTGTAAAAGTTCCAGATAATTTAAAAGACAATCAAGGAAAAGAAGCCCTAAACCCAAACGGATTGATGCAACGTGCCATAAAAACCGTAAAAAATGCTTGTCCAGAAATGATTGTGATGACCGATGTGGCTTTAGACCCCTATTCTGTTTATGGTCATGACGGAATTATCGAAAATGGACAAATAGCTAACGATGCAACATCGTCATTTTTAGCAGAGATGAGCGTTGCTCATGCACAAGCAGGAGCAGACATTGTAGCGCCAAGCGATATGATGGACGGCCGAATTCTTGAAATTCGCGAAGCTTTAGAAGACAATGGTTTTAGCAACACCGGAATCATGAGCTATTCAGCCAAATACGCTTCAGCACATTACGGTCCCTTTCGAGATGCTTTAGACAGCGCACCAGTAGATTTGCAAAATATTCCAAAAGATAAAAAAACCTATCAAATGGATTACCACAACAGACTTGAGGCTATTCGCGAAACGCGTATGGATATAGAAGAAGGTGCCGATATTGTAATGGTCAAGCCAGGAATTGCTTATTTGGATATCGTTCGTGAAGTGAAAAACATGTCGGAAGTTCCAGTTGCGGTTTACCAAGTATCAGGTGAATATTGCATGATCAAAGCCGCCGCCGAAAAAGGATGGATTGACCACGATGCGGTTATGATGGAACAGGTAACGGCTATCAAAAGAGCGGGTGCCGATTTAATAGCCAGTTATTTTGCAAAAGATGTGGTGAAACTTTTAAATCAGTAGCTTTAAATACAACCTTTGTTAAAGCATTTACCATAAAAAAGGCTGACTCTTTTTTATTTGAGCCAGCCTTTTAGGTTGTTTTATAGCGAGTTATTGTAATATCAAATTTCTAGTGATTTGCACATAATTAAAACTAAATCTTTTTTATAGCAATTGTAATGCCTACCTCCACCTCATATTGATTAGGATTAGTTCCCATAAACATGTCAACTTCTTCCATTAAATCTTCTATTCGGTCATTTTGTTTGCTAAAATCTTCTCCTGTGGTAGTTACTTTTAATTTGAAATCATCGCCAGCGTGATGAGTCAATGTATTTAATTCTATAGCATTAGGATCTATAATTTTACCATCTTTTAACTCTACTTTCCAGTTGTAATTTTCAAATGTATTGACAAATATTTCTTTAAATTTTTGTATGTTCATTTTCTTTCTTTCTCAATTTTTCTTGATTATTTAAGATTAATCCTTTATCAATCTAACAGTCATGCCCAATGCTGGTCTAAGACCAAGAATGAGAGCATTTGAATTAGAAGAACTAAGTACTCTAGCAAGTGTACTACCATCCTTCTTCATCCACCAATAACCATCTGCTCCAAAAGAATAGAAAGTCCCATCACCATTACGATAGCCTACTGGAATACCTCTAAAACCGCTGCTATTAGTTGCTCCCGCATCAGGACTTGGCCAAAAATCAATAGCTTTCATCTTACCACCAGCTATTGCTTGATTCCCTAAGCAATTCGTTAAAGCATCCCATTCGTCTGCACTGGGAATGTGCCATCCTTTTGGTGCTAAGCCTCTTGGGTCATTAACAGCATACCAATTGTATAGTTTACCATAAACTCCTTTGTAAATTTCATCATTATTATAATAACACCAAGCACCAGTGGTCAAATTCGCCCAAGCCGTTTTGTCTCTTACTTCTGGTATTGGGGTACCATCACGATAGGTGCTTACATCTAAGTTAGTTGTAGTCCAAATTTGGTTGCAAATTGTCACAGATAATGGTCTTGTATACGTGATACTATCACAAGAAGCTGTTTTTATCGATTGTTGCGATATCAATTGCCCTGACTTCCAAAAATAATAAGCGTCGTTTTGGGCTTTCATATTTATGGTTGTTATCAATAATATAACGGTAAAAAATAAAATAGTTTTTTTCATCTTTAAGTAATTTATTGTTTTAAAAATTTAATAATTTCAGTTGCATTACCACACTTTATTTTACAGAGATATATACCTTGTGGTAATGAAGAAACATTTATTTGTGGCGCACTATTGTTGATTTGTTTTTGTTGTAAAATTAATTGACCTTCCAATGAAATAATATCTATTGAATTAATTAATTGTCCAACTATGGTTCCTGAAAGATTAAGAACATTTTTTACTGGATTGGGATAAGCACAAAATGAGTGTTCTACTTGTTGTTCTGTTATATCTAATGTTGGTACTGTTACCAAAACAGCCGTTCTATTACTCTCACAATCATTTAGAGTTTGTGTTACATAATATGTGCCTGTTACTAAAACAGAAGATGCAACTAAAGCCGTTCCTCCCGTTGGGGAAGTATACCATTTTATCGCTGTTCCAGTAGCGGTTAAATTTTCTACAGTAGCAGCATTACTGAAAGTTTGTGGTGAAACCGTTGGCGCTGGAGTAATATTTACGGTTACTGCAACTGCTGTTCTTGCAACGCTCTCACAAGAATTTAAAGTTTGTGAAGCATAATAGGTTCCTGAAGCCAAAGCAGCGGAAGCACTTAAAGCTGAACCGCCCGAGGCAGCAGCATACCATTTAATTGCTGTTCCTGAGGCTGTTAAATTTGCAACTGTAGCAGCATTACAGAAGGTTTGTGCAGAAGCAGAGGGTAACGGAGTTACATTTACAGTTACTGAAACTGCTCTTCTTGTAGCACTCTCACAAGAATCTAAGGTTTGTGAAACATAGTAAATTCCCGTAGCTGTAGCTGTGGAAGCAACCAAAGCGTTTCCTCCAGTGGCAGTGGCATACCATCCAAATGATTTTACAACCACAATTGGTTTTGAAAAATTATATTCGCCAGTAATTCGATTGAATGAAACTGAATACGTTCCTGCTGAAGGGACTACAATATCACTACCATCTTGCACACCAATTCCTGATGGAAATCCCGGACTTCCCCAATTAAAAGTCCAACTATTATCTTGTCTAAACTTTAATGCACCTTGAGTAAGTGGTATCGAATCTATTCTATAATTTATACCATCATTAGTCATCAATTGATTTATGTCGATTTGCGCCCCTACAGGCCATCCTCCGGCTGCGGTACCAACAAGCGTTATTCTTGGATATGCCATAACCATTGGCCACAAATTAAATGAAGCTGCTAAATTAGCAACAGTTGCTGCATTACAAAATGTTTGTGCCGAAGCTGTCGGTGGGGCAGTTACATTTACCGTTACTGCAACTGCTGTTCTTGTAGCGCTTTCACAAGTTTTTATAGTTTGTGTAGCATAATAGGTTCCTGTTGCCAAAGCAGTGGATGTAACTAAAGCAGTTCCGCCAGTAGCAACAGCATACCATTTGATTGCTGTTCCTGCGGCTGTTAAATTAGTAACTTTAGCAGCAACATTGCAGAAAGTTTGTGCAGAAGTCGTTGGCGCTTCCGTTACATTTAAAGTAACAGCAACAGCTGTTCTTGTAGCACTTTCACAAGTATTTACAGTTTGTGTAGCATAATAGGTTCCTGTTGTTAGAGCTGTAGTTGATACCAAAGCTGTTCCTCCTGATGCAGCAGTATACCATTTGATTGCTGTTCCTGTTGCAACTAAATTAGCTACCTTTGCACTATTACACAAGGTTTGTGCAGAGGCATTTGGTGCTGGGGTTGTCGCATTGTTTACAGTTACAGTAATTGGATTATCATAGTTAAAGTCACTCTCACAACCATTAACAGTTTGTGTAACAAAATAGGTTCCTATTCCTGAAACCAAAGTAGTAGAGGGCGTTATATACTCCCCTGTTTCATAAGTGTACCATTTAATGTTAGTTCCTGTTGCAAATAAATTACTAATTGTTGCCCCAAGACAAACAGTTTGATCAAATACGAAGGGAGGATCCGGCGTAGGATTATTTGTTATTAGGACTGCTGTTCTTGTAACACTTTCACAACCATTTATAGATTTTGTAGCATAATAAGTTGTTCCAGATAATATAGGTGTAGAATCAGCCAAAGCTGTTCCGCCAGTAGCAACAGCATACCATTTGACATCTATTATTGATAAAGATGAAATAGTCGGATTAATATCCCCACAGAGATTTAGAGTTAAATCCTCCGCTGGCGCTGCTAGAATATTTACAGTTACCACAATCGCAGTTCTGATTCTGCTTTCATAAGTATCTATAGTTTGTGATGCATAATATGTTCCAGTTGTTAGTGCTGTAGTTGTTGCCAAAGCAGTGCCTCCAGTGGGAGAAGTATACCATTTTATGGCTATTCCAGTAGCTGTTAAATTAGCAACAGTAGCAGTATTACAGAAATTTTGATCATAAGTTATTGGTGCTGGAGTTGTATTAGTATAATCTGTAAAACTAATATATTTATTACCCGAAATAGAATGAGTACCTACAGCACCACTAATAGTGGTAATTAAAAAATTACCATTAGAGAAAGTAAGTTTTTGGATGTTTGTAATAGGATAGGATGTTTGAATACCATTTAAAGGTCTTACGTACATATCATTCTGCGAATAAAGTACTGAAAGGCTCATACAAAAAATAAGTACTGAAATAAATTGAAAACAATGATTTTTCATAATGTATTGTTTATTGATAAAAATAGGTTTTAATCTTTAACTAAGCGTACAGAATAACCTGCTTTTTTGTCTCCATAATTTACGACTGCCGCACTAGAATTATACGAAAGCCGGTAGCCAAAAGCTTCAGTGCTTCCTGTGGTACCATATTGTGTTGAACTCCACCAATATCCATAACCGTCTAATTGGGCGAAAGTACCATTGCCTTGACGTTGTCCTCCCGGAAGAGCTACAAAGAAACTACTATTTGTAGCCCCTGTGTTTGGGGTTATCCAATGGGCTGTTCCAGTTTCTTTCATTTTGCCTCCTGCAACTGAGTCGCCACCTATACAATTATATATCAGTAGTGCCCAATCTTCAAGAAAAGTTGGGACATGCCAACCAGTAGGAGCTAATTTTTTACGCAGAGCAATATTAGACGCCGATGCTTTATCATATATACCAGCAACCGCATACCAATTGTATAATTTGCCATAAATTGCGTTGTACTTCCCACTAGTATCATAATAACACCAAGCACCAGTAGTTAGATTAGCCCATGCAGTTGGGTCGGTTACATTTGGTATTGGGGTGCCATCGCTATAAGTGGTTACGTCTAAATTTTTTGCAGTCCATTTTTGTGTGCAAATTGTAACATAATCTGGTTTCCTTACTGTAATACTGTCTAAGTCCGCAGGTTTAATAGATTTCTCCGCAATCAATATTCCAGATTTCCAAAAGTAAATTGAATCGTTTTGGGCAATGACTTTGCTGGTTGTTGCCAAAAATAAAATTGTAAATAATAAAAATATTTTTTTCATGTTTAGTCGTTTTTGATTTATTTTTTGAGTTAGTTCTCTTTTTACTTTGTTTTTTGGTGATAGTTTAATTGTTATTTTGTTGACATTTTCTTTTTCGCTTTTTATACCACGCTCAGCTCCTAAGTTGAAAATTTCAATTTGCCATTTTTATCACTTGTGATTTTTAAAGAAAATTTAACGGTAATGTATTGAACTAAATAATTTCTTTTTTTCTTCATAAACTGCTCTTGATTTTTTTATTTCCCGAACAGCCAAACCTATTAATTCATTTAATTCCATATTTTTTATAACTTTTAATTGTCATACTCATAAAGCTTTTCGGTTGCACTGGTTTATTATATTTTCTTGATTTTAGTTAAAAATGTACACTTATTATACGGCTCATAATGTTAAATTCACATAATTGTGCACAAAAATATGTTAAAATTTAAAAATACGAGCATTTATCATAAATTTTAATTCTCGTTTTAGCGCAAAAATTTGCAGTATGCAACACAGAGGAGAAATAATAAAGGAAGCAATTTATAAAAGCGGTTACCCAATAACAGCATTAGCTAAACAACTTGGCAAAAGCAGAAGATGGATGTACTTAATGTTTGAAAACAATACTATTTCACTAGATTTAGTAATGCAAATAGGGAAAATTATTCATTATGATTTTACATCAGAAATAAAAGAATTTAGTCTCTCCCCAACGACTTTAAATGAACTTTCTACGACTTATAAAAACGAAGAACCCTCCTCTGAATATTGGAAAAACAAATACCTTAAATTGCTCGAAGACTATTCAGAATTATTAAAAGCTAAGAAAGAATAAAGCTAAAAAAGTATTGTTTTTTATACCTTTGTTTACAAAAAATATCAAATGACAAAACGTATATTTCAATCCTGCTATTTACTCCTAATTTACATAACAAGTTTGCTACTACTTAATTCCTGTAAAAAAGAAGCAACAGCAACTTCCAATACATCGGATGCTGTAATTGAAGAATCGGAAACTAATACCAAAAGCCTTGATGAAATTGGCAAGGAACTTTTTGAAGGAAAAGGGAATTGTGTGAGTTGCCATCAGCTTGACGTAAAGGTAATTGGTCCAAGTATTAAAGATGTTGCTAGAATATACAAACAAAAGAAGGGAAATATAGTAGCTTTTCTTAAAGAAGAAGCTGAACCTATTGTTGACCCAAGTCAATATGCAGTAATGAAAACCAATTTTGCCATAACAGAGGAAATGTCTGACGAAGAATTACAATCGTTAGAAGCTTATATCTACAGTTCGTTGAAATAAAAATGTTCCTTAAAATATTTTTATAAAGTCCACAAATTTGTGGACTTTATTTTTTATGACATTCTGTTAAAATTATTTACTTTTATGAAATGGAAACAGCCTACATCAAAACACCTCTCGGAATCACCATGATAGTTGGTGATGAAAATGGGGTTTCTGTAATTTCTGTTCAAGATAGTGGAGCAGTTTCAGAAAGAATTCCATCAGAATTGCAGCAAGTTGTTTCACAATTGAATGACTATTTTGAAGGGAAAAGAAATCACTTTGATTTTCCTCTCAATCCAGAAGGCACTCCATTTCAACAGAAAGTGTGGTCGGCATTGTTAGAAATTCCTTTCGGGAAAACGGTTTCTTACTTAGAACTTTCAAAAAAATTAGGAGATGTAAAAGCCATAAGAGCAGTAGCCTCAGCCAATGGGAAAAATCCACTTTGGATAGTTGTCCCCTGTCATAGAGTAATAGGAACAGATGGGTCGCTTACAGGATATGCTGGCGGATTATGGCGAAAAAAATGGTTATTAGAACACGAAAATCCAACAACACAACAAAGTTTATTTTAATTGATTACTACTATGATTGAAAAAATTCGATTAGACCACATTTTATTTTTAGACATTGAAACCGTTCCGGAATCGGAAGATTTTAATGAGTTGGATTCCGAAATGAAGGAGCTATGGGAACACAAAACCCAATACCAACGTAAAGAAGAATACACCCCGGAAGATTTTTACGAAAGAGCTGGAATTTGGGCTGAGTTCGGTAAAATCGTCTGTATATCAGTAGGGTATTTCACCTTGAAAGGAGATATCAGAAATTTTAGAGTGACGTCTTTTTTTGGAGACGAAAAGAAGATACTTCATGATTTTATCAATCTTTTAAACAATCATTTCAATCAGTCACAGCATGTTTTATGCGGACACAACGCTAAGGAATTTGATATTCCGTTTATCGCTCGACGCATGATTATTAATCAAATCGCTATTCCAAACAAGCTGAATTTATTTGGCAAAAAACCATGGGAAATCCCACATCTAGACACTTTAGAATTATGGAAATTTGGTGATTACAAGCATTTCACCTCGTTGAAACTATTGACGAAAATTCTAGGAATTCCTTCGCCAAAAGGAGACATCGATGGCAGTCAAGTAGGTCATGTTTTTTATGTAGAAAAAGACATTGACCGCATTGTAACTTACTGCGAGAAAGACACTATTGCTGTAGCTCAAATTTTCTTGCGATTACGAAGAGAAGATTTGTTGATTGAGGACGAGATAATTCATGTGTAATAACAATGGCAATGGCAAAATGCAATAACAATATGAAAATAGATTCGATTTTTGATTTTGATTGACTTTCAAATTCTTTTATTGACATTGATATTGAATTTTGTAATTGTTATTGATTTATTACATTTACAAAAAAACAGGTTATGGTATTAAGTAGATTTTGGTTGGTTATTTTTATTTCTTCAATACTGTTTGTCGTAGTGAGTTTAAGCATTGGCAACAGTTATACCATTGATTATGTTTTAAATGGGAAAAAAGACGACCCGATTCTAGTATCAGAAAAATACATCCATCAACTTCCTGTTTTTATAAAAGACAGTATCGAGAAAGCTCCCGAGCAAACCATGGTTGTTAATCTTGATACTTTGAATGCCGATACAACCTATGTTTATAAGAATAAAACGGTAAAAATTTTTAGCGGAGTTCAAAAATCAGATGGTCTTTTGCCAACGTGTAAGAATACTTTACTCGATTTAATTCTACCGCTGATTGCCTATTTGGCATTTTTCTGTGGATTAATGGAACTCTTAATCATTTCAGGCGCTTCTGGAAAATTGGCTAAAGTGCTAAGTCCGGTGTTTGTGAAAGTGTTTCCAAGCATTCCCAAAAACCATCCGTCTATTTCGTATATGACCTTGAACTTTGCGGCAAATTTCTTAGGATTGGATTCCGCCGCAACGCCATTTGGACTTAAAGCCATGGAAAGTTTACAAGAAATAAACCCCGAAAAAGACAAGGCTAGCGATGCTCAAATTATGTTTATGTGTTTGCATGCTTCGGGACTTACCCTAATAGCAACTTCAATAATTGGTTATCGCGCTGCTGCTAATGCTACCAATCCAGCAGATGTAATGTTGCCTTGCATCATTACTTCTTTTATAGGTACGATTGCTGCGTTTCTTATTGTTGGAGCAAAACAAAAAATAAATTTCAAAAGCGCTTCATTGGTAGCCGTTTTGATGGGATTAATTGCTGCAATTGTTGGGTTGTTAATGTACGTGAATCATTTGGATTTAATAGGTAAAAATTATTTTACCACCAATCTTTCAGCTTTGATATTGGTTGGAATTATTGCTTTTACTTTGATATTTTCATTTTTTAAAGAGAAAAAATTTATTGAGGCTAAAACTACTGTTTTTGAAGCTTTTGTATCTGGAGCCAATAACGGAATTAAAACTGGGGTTACTATTTTTCCTTATGTTTTAGGAATGTTAGTAGCGATTTCTTTGTTTAGAAATAGCGGTTTGTTCGAAATTATCAGCAATTGGATTGCTTTTGGGTTTTCCAATATGGGGGTTAGCAAAGACATTACTGATGCTTTACCAGTAGCATTGTTGAGACCATTTAGTTCTGCAGGCTCAAGAGGGTTTTTGATTGATTCCATGAATACTTTTGGCGCCGATTCTATGACAGGAAGACTCAGCAGTATTTTTCAATGCAGTGCAGAAAGCACCTTTTATGTAATTGCCGTTTACTTTGGTTCGGTTAATATAAAAAACACGCGCTATGCCCTAGGAACAATGCTTTTGGTTGATGTGATTTGTGTGATTACAGCAATTTTTGTGGCGGGATGGTTTTTTTAATTTTTCCGCTCAAGATTCCCTTTCTTAAATTATGGTTTTTTAAGTTTATAATAATTTAACTAAAATAATTATTTAATAATAAAAAGATGTACATATATTTGTACAAAATTTTACATTATGGTAATTGCAAACATCTCAGATTTTAGAAAAGATATCAAATATTACTTAGATAAAGTAGCTAAAAATTTCGAAACACTTATTATAAATCGAGGTAAAGATTCGGGAATTGTAGTTATGTCACTTGAAGAATATAATTCGTTAATGGCAACAAACTATGAATTATCCTCTCGAGCTAATGAAAAACGATTGGATGCTGCCATCGAAAAATTAAGAAACGGTAGTTCATTCCCAAAAGATTTAATACAAGAATAGCATGAAATATGTTTTTGTAGATGAATCATGGGAAGATTATTTATATTGGCAAAAAATTGATAAAAAAAAAGTAAAAAAGATTAATGATTTACTTAAGGATATTTCACGAACACCATTTGAAGGAATTGGAAAACCAGAACCATTGAAACATAAGTATGCCGGATTTTGGTCTAGAAGAATTGATGATGAACACCGACTTATTTATAGATTTATTGATGACGAAATTCAAATTGTGAAATGTAGATATCATTACGATTAAAATGATTTTCGAACATTTTTTTTATACTGCTAATGTTAGAAGCGAGATTGTTATGCCATTTTATTGGCAATATTTTAGTGTGGGTATTTAATATGGGTACTTTGTCAATTGATGAAGTTGTAAAAAAGGATAATTCTAAGGTAGGTTTAATATTTTTATAGTTGTTTTTATAGTATTTTTATCTAAAACTTAATTTTCTTCATTCCACCAACTTTCAGTAACTTTACAGTTCAAATTTTAATAGAAAATGGACTTTATATACCAAGATCCGTATCCGATTCTAAAAGACGATACGCAATACAAAAAAATCACTTCCGATTACGTTTCAGTAGAAAAATTAGGCACTAGAGAAATTCTTACTATTGACCCGAAAGGCTTGGAATTATTGGCGCAAGAAGCCATGATTGACGTTTCATTCATGTTGCGAACAGCACATTTGCAAAAGCTAAATAACATTTTAAACGATCCAGAAGCTACAGATAACGATCGATTTGTAGCCTATAATTTATTGCAAAATGCAGCTGTAGCGGTTGAGGGAGAACTGCCATCCTGCCAAGATACAGGAACCGCTATTGTGATGGCCAAAAAAGGCGAAAATGTCTACACAGGAGTTGATGATGCCGAATGGTTGTCCAAAGGGATTTTCAATACCTACCAAATTAAAAATCTTCGCTATTCGCAAATTGTTCCCATTTCAATGTTTGAGGAGAAAAACTCGGGTTCTAATTTACCCGCTCAAATCGATATTTATGCTAAAAAAGGAGCATCTTATGAGTTTTTGTTTTTAGCAAAAGGGGGAGGTTCAGCTAACAAAACATTTTTATACCAAAAGACAAAATCGCTTTTGAACGAAAAGTCAATGGAGGAATTTGTTCGTGATAAAATTAAAGATTTAGGCACTTCGGCTTGTCCTCCTTACCATTTAGCTTTAGTAATTGGAGGTACTTCTGCAGAAGCCAATTTAGCTGCCGTTAAAAAAGCATCAGCGGGTTATTTTGATAATTTGCCTACTTCAGGAAACATGGCAGGCCAAGCTTTTCGCGATTTGGAATGGGAGAAAAAAGTATTACAGTACTGTCAAGAAAGTGCTATTGGAGCCCAATTTGGAGGAAAATATTTTGCACACGATGTACGTGTTATTCGCTTGCCCCGTCATGCCGCTTCTTGTCCGGTTGGCTTAGGTGTTTCGTGTTCTGCCGATAGAAATATTAAAGGAAAAATCACTAAAGATGGGATTTTTGTGGAACAGTTGGAAACCAATCCAAAGCAATTTTTACCTGCAACTCCGCCACATTTAGAAGCTCCAGTTGAAATAGATTTGAATAGACCAATGGCTGAAATTTTAGCCGAATTATCGAAATATCCAATTAAGACTCGTTTGAAATTAAACGGAACTTTAATTGTGGCTAGAGATATTGCCCATGCAAAAATTAAGGAATTATTAGATGCAGGAAAACCAATGCCAGAATATTTCAAAAATCATCCAATATATTATGCTGGACCTGCAAAAACTCCAGAAGGAATGCCGTCAGGAAGTTTTGGACCAACAACAGCGGGACGAATGGATGTGTATGTTGAAGAATTCCAAAAAGCAGGAGGAAGTATGATTATGCTTGCCAAAGGGAATAGAACCAAAGAAGTCATGAATGCCTGTAAAACGTATGGCGGTTTCTATCTAGGTTCCATTGGAGGGCCAGCGGCGATTTTAGCCCAAGATAATATTTTAAAAGTTGAGGTGGTGGATTTTGAAGAATTAGGAATGGAAGCTGTTCGTAAAATTACGGTCAAAGATTTCCCTGCTTTCATTATCACCGATGATAAAGGCAATGATTTTTTTGCTGATTTATAATTAAAGAAAATAACCGCAGATTTGCAGATTAACAAAAAAAATCTGTGAATCTGTGGCTATAAATAAAAATACAATATGTCTTTTGCAATAACATTTTCAGAGTTTTATGCCAAAGTTAAAGCCAGTTTAGCTGACGGAACTTTTGCCAAATTAACGCTTGCAAAAACTATTGGGAATACTGATTTGATGAATATCTATGTTCGTCCGATTGTGGATGAAGATGTGTTGAAATTAGAATTAAAGTATAAATTTCAAAAAGAGGAAATTATTGAAATTCATACCATTGATGATGCTTTTCCAAGATTGTTATTATTCATTAACAATCCATTTTTAAGTGCTATATTATTTACAACTGAATTTGATTTGACCTATAAATTGAATAAGAAACGAGCGGTAAGTATAATAGAAAAAGTAAATACTTTTGGAAATGCTTCTGAAGTTTTATTAGATTATCTTAATCAATAATCATTTCAGGAACGTCACCTTCAATAATCAATTCTGCTTCTGTGGAAGTAATAATATGTTCAACAGAAACTCCTGGAGCACGTTCTACTAATTTGAATCCTTTTTGGGTAATTTCTAAAACGGCTAATTCTGTGACTACTTTTTTCACACAGCCAACACCAGTTAAGGGCAGGGTGCATTTTTTTAAGATTTTGGATTCTCCCGCCTTATTGACGTGCATCATAGCAACAATAATATTCTCGGCTGAGGCGACCAAATCCATTGCGCCACCCATTCCTTTTACCATTTTCCCAGGGATTTTCCAATTGGCAATATCGCCATTTTCAGAAACTTCCATAGCGCCAAGAATAGTCAAATCGACATGTTGACCGCGAATCATCCCAAAACTCGTCGCTGAATCAAAAAAGGAGGCTCCAGCTAAGGTTGTTATGGTTTGTTTTCCAGCATTGATTAAATCGGCATCTTCTTCTCCTTCAAACGGGAATGGACCCATTCCTAGAACGCCATTTTCGCTTTGAAATTCTACATTAATTCCTTTCGGAATGTAGTTAGCTACAAGAGTAGGAATGCCAATACCAAGATTTACATAGGAATTGTTTTTAACTTCCTTAGCAATTCGTTTTGCGATTTCTTCTTTACCCAATGCCATGATTATGCTCTTTTTCTGGTGGTTCGCTGCTCGATTCTTTTTTCATAGTGTTCACCTTGAAAAATACGTTGAACGAAAATTCCAGGAATATGAATATGATTGGGGTCTAGTGCTCCTGCTGGAACAAGTTCTTCTACTTCGGCAATGGTGATTTTTGCAGCACCGCACATGCAAGGATTGAAATTTCTAGCACTTCCTTTGAAAACTAAGTTTCCTGCAGTATCGCCTTTCCAAGCTTTTACAATAGAAAAATCAGCTTTGAAGGCATATTCCATGACATGCATTTTTCCGTTAAATTCTCTAACCTCTTTTCCTTCGGCAACTTCAGTGCCATAACCCGCAGGAGTATAAAAAGCAGGAATACCAGCCTGAGCAGCTCGACAGCGTTCGGCTAATGTTCCTTGAGGGATTAATTCTACCTCTAGTTCTCCTGATAACATTTGGCGTTCGAATTCGGCATTTTCTCCAACATAAGAGGAAATCATCTTTTTGATTTGCTTTTTTTGCAATAATAATCCTAATCCAAAATCGTCAACACCAGCGTTATTTGAAATACAAGTAAGGTTTGAAGTTTGCTTTTTTACCAGTTCAGAAATACTGTTCTCAGGGATTCCACATAGTCCAAAACCGCCAAACATTATAGTCATTCCACTTTCAATTCCTTGAAGAGCTTCGTGAATAGTATCTACAGTTTTGTTAATCATTTGGATGATATCAAATTAAAAACTTACAATGCGAACTCATCAGTATCTTGTTCTATTTCAGTTGAGTCCTTAACTACTGGGGCCCAACAATCTACTTTTATAGAAAGATTTGACGGTCTTTCGAAATCTTTTTTAGAAACATTAAGACTGGTATCGTCATAGCATTTTTTCATAAAAAGTCCCCAAATAGGTAAGGCTGCTGTTGCCCCTTGACCATAGGTAATTCCTTTGAAACGAGCAGAACGGTCTTCACAGCCTACCCAAACTCCTGTTGCAAGATTGGGCACCATTCCCATAAACCAACCATCAGATTGATTTTGTGTTGTTCCAGTTTTTCCAGCTATTGGGTTGGTAAACATATACGGATAACCTGTCCATCGATTGTCTCCAGCACCGCCACCTTGTGTTCTCAATCTAGAGCCAGAACCTCCTTCAGTAACTCCTTCTAATAATTTGATAACCGCAAAGGCAATATCTTTATTCAAAACATCATGCGATTCTGGAACAGGCTCATAAATCACTTCACCATTTTTATCTTCAATTCTAGTGATGAATTGAGGTTTGATATACACCCCTTCATTAGCAAAAGTACTGTAGGCAGCAACCATGTCTTCAACGGTAATTTCAACGGCTCCTAAGGCAATTGATGGTTGCACAGGAATTTCCGATTTTACACCAAGTTTGTGGGTTAATTCAACCACTGCTTCGGGACCTACTTTATCAATTAATTTAGCAGAAACGGTGTTAATGGAATTGGCAAGTGCTTTTTTCAAAGTAACCATTCCACGGTATTTATTATCTGAATTTTTAGGCTCCCAATCTTCGGTAACATGATGACGACCTTTGTGAATCATGAAAGGACTGTCTATGATGGAATCGCAAGGAGACATGTTTAATTGCTCAATAGCTGTAGCATATACAAAAGGTTTAAATGTAGAACCCACTTGTCTGGCTCCTTGTCCTACATGGTCGTATTGGAAATATTTATAATTAATTCCACCTACCCAGGCTTTTATGTGTCCTGTTTGAGGTTCCATAGCCATTAATCCAGATTGCAGAAAACCTTTGTAGTATCGAATAGAATCTGTAGGCGTCATGAGGGTATCTTTATCTCCTTTCCAAGTAAAAACAGTCATTTTGGTTTTCACATCAAAACTTTTGATAATATCTTCATCACTCATGTCTTGCTCTTTCAAGACTCTCCATCTCTCAGAGGCTTTCATGGCTCGAAGTAGTAACTTGTCTGTTTCTTCTTTAGAGATATTGACAAAAGGAGCATTTTTACTATCCTTATGTTGGCTGTCTAGCTCTAGTTGAAGATTTTGTAAGTGATCGGTTACAGCTTCTTCAGCATACAATTGCATTCGAGAATCGATGGTGGTGTGAATTTTTAGGCCATCCTTGTAAATATCATAATCAGAACCATCGGGTTTTTTATTCTCCTTCACCCAGTTTTTCATAAAATCTCTTAGGTACTCACGGAAATAAGTTCCTATACCATCAATATGGCTTTCAGGATGGAAATGCAGTACTATTGGTTTGTTTTCTAAAGCTTGTTTGGCGGATTCCTGTAAAAAACCATTTTTAACCATTTGGCCTAAAACAACATTTCTACGATTTTTAACTTTCTCTATTCTGCGAATAGGATTGAATAAAGAAGGGTTTTTTAACATACCTACTAGCATAGCCCCCTCTTCAATGGATAAATCTCGTGGTTCTTTTCCGAAATATACTTTGGCTGCCGACCGAATTCCGACCGCAGTATTCACAAAATCTGCTTTATTTAAATACATGGCAATGATTTCGTTTTTGGTATACTGACGCTCTAATCGTATAGCGATAATCCATTCTTTAGCTTTTTGTACAATTCTAAAAAGGAAAAATTTAGAACCTTCTCCATGGAATAATAATTTAGCCAATTGTTGTGTTAAAGTACTAGCTCCACCACTGGTTCCTAGGCTTAAAACGGCTCTCATGGTTCCTCTTCCGTCTATCCCTGAATGTTCATAGAAACGCTCGTCCTCCGTTGCAATTAAAGCATCAACAAGGTGTTTTGGTAAATCGGAATATTTTATGGAAGTTCTATTTTCGTTGTAAAATTTACCGATAGTTACCCCATCGGTTGAAATAATTTCAGTTGCTAAGTTAGAATCAGGATTTTCTAGATCTTCAAAGGAAGGCATAGAACCAAACAGTCCCCAAGAAGCAAGAATAAAAAAGAGAAAAAGCCCACCTAAACCATAGAAAAAGATTTTCCAAAACTTCTTTTTGTAGTAATCGATATCTTTAATTTGACTGTTGTTTTTTGTTGCTGCCATAACGTGTCTAATCTATTTTTTCTATTCTGAAACCTACGTCTGTAATTCCATCTAGTTTTTCAACTCCAGGAATTTTACCCGTTTTTCTGACGGCTTGCTTAATATGAATTTTGTAATTTCCTGGTTTAAACTTCATTCTTTCTTTGTAATAAAGCTTACTTTCTTTGACGTCGGTGAAGCCATCTCCGAGTAAAGTTCCGTCAGGATTTGCCATCTGATATTCTAAAGTGTCTACTTTAATTCTTTTATCGGGTTGTTCTAAAGAAACAATTAAAAAAATATTGTTAAACGAATAATCATTATTACTTCTTAAGTTTAAAAACAAATCATAGGGTTTTGAGGTATCTATTTTTGGTAAATCAAAACTCACAATAGTGTCTTTATGCCAACTTTTTCCAACAGATTTATATTCGTCAAACACTCTTTTTTTATCACAAGACACAAGTAAAAGTGAACTCGTAAAGCAAAAGATAACAACTTGCATAAGAAAAAATAGAAATCTACTTTTTAGTCTCATTTTTTGAGTTTGGTATTATTTTATTAGGATTAGGAACAATCTTGTTGTTGTTACCTTTGTTATCAAAAGGTTTTTTATCAGACACAGGTCTGTTATTACCCGCTACAGATTTCTTGTTTTTATTGGGACGTTTCTTTTTCTTAGGTTGATCAAAACGAGTTAAACTCTCTTGTCCCATTGCATTGTTAAAATCTTTTTCAGGTTCACTAACTACTTCAAGAGCATAATCTTCTAGCGACGAAACCTTGTTTTTCTTTTTGTTTTCAGCAATAATTTCTCGAACATGCTCTATTTTTAGAACATGCCAATTTGCAAAATTATCAGTGTAAGCAAACCACATTAACCCTTTGAAGATATCTTGTTTTTGACAAATGGCATCCCCTTTTTCAGTAACTAATTTGGTGTCAAAATCAGGAAAATCTTGCAAGGCATCCATGTACGTATCCAATTCATAATTCAAACAACACTTTAATTTTCCGCATTGTCCGGCTAGTTTTTGTGGATTTAAAGACAGTTGCTGGTAGCGTGCCGCAGAGGTATTTACGCTTCTAAAATCGGTTAGCCAAGTCGAACAACATAATTCTCTACCACAAGAACCAATTCCACCTAAACGTGAGGCTTCTTGACGAAGTCCTACTTGTTTCATTTCAACTCTAGTGCTGAATTCTTTGGCGAAATCTTTTATTAAAAGACGAAAATCAACGCGATCATTGGCCGTGTAATAAAAAGTTGCTTTAGAACCATCGCCTTGAAATTCAATATCAGAAATTTTCATTTCCAATTTTTGAGCAATAGCTAATTCACGAGCTCTAACCTTCATTGGTTCCTCCCTATCGCGTGCTTTAGACCAAATATCAATGTCTTTTTGAGATGCTTTTCGGTATATTTTTGGAATATCAGCGCTATTCGCATTGATTCCTTTTTTCTTCATTTGAATTCGGACTAATTCCCCAGTTAAGGTTACAATTCCAATGTCATGACCCGGTGAAGCTTCTGTAGCTACTATGTCACCTATACTCAAAGTTAGTTTTTCAGTATTGCGATAAAACTCTTTTCTTCCATTTTTAAAACGAACTTCAACACAGTCAAAAGGAGCTTCTCCGTTAGGTAAACTCATATTTGAAAGCCAATCGAAAACCGTTAATTTATTGCAGCTATCGGTGCCGCAAGTTCCATTATTTTTGCATCCTTTTGGCGCACCGCCATCAGATGTTGAACAACTTTGACAAGCCATATGTATATATGTAGTGTTGCAAAAATGCAACTTAAGTTCATAAAACGATTAATTGGTAAAGATAGTATTTTATAAAAATAAATTCCAATAAAAAAATCCCAAATTCTGAGTGCTGTTTTCATCAGAATTTGAGATTTATTATCCTTAAAAAAGGAGAAGTTTAAGAAATGATTTTATATAGTTTATCAGACAAGCGAACTCTAAAAGGTACTTCAAAAGTAACTTTATCTCCAATTTTTGCAATTGTATTTTCGCTTCCGTTGACGAACATTTTGTCTAAAAGCAATTCTTGATTTCCTGTTGTTGGCCCAGAAATCAGAATGTTATCGCCTACATTTAATTCGCCATTCTCAATAATAAAAAGACCCACTTGCGCTTTTACATAGTAATGCTCGGCTTTACCCAAAAGCGTTTTTTTGATTTTTATTTTTTGTCGAATATCTTTGGTTTTAGCTACGCTCAGTTCACCTTTGGCTCGTGTTTCTGCAAAAGCCAAAGGTTCATCTGATAGTTCACCAGAGTGTTTGAACTTTAATTTTTCCGATTTTCCTTTTCGAAAGACTTTGTTGCCAACCTGTTTTCCTCTTCTTAATTTGACTTGTTCTACTAGTGGAAGATGAGTAATTTCCAAACATTCTGTCGAACAGCAGTTTTCCATTGCCTCTTTACATTCATCGCATTGAATGAATAACAAATGGCAACCATCATTCATACAGTTCGTGTGGTTGTCACAAGGCTTTCCACATTGATGGCATTGCGAAACAATATCGTTGGTAATACGTTCTCCCAAACGATGGTCGAAAACGAAATTCTTACCGATGAATTTACTTTCGATATTTTCTTCCTTGATTTGTTTAGCATAATTGATGATGCCGCCTTCCAATTGGAACACATTTTTAAAACCTTGATGTTTGAAATAGGCTGAAGCTTTTTCGCAACGAATACCGCCCGTGCAATACATCACCAGATTTTTGTCTTCTTTGAAATCTTTTAATTGTTCGTTGATTATGGGTAAACTTTCTCTGAAAGTCTCCACATCAGGAGTAATGGCACCTTTAAAATGACCAATTTCACTCTCGTAATGATTTCTAAAATCGACTACAATGGTATTTGGGTCTTCTAGTATTTGATTGAATTCTTTTGCTTTTAGATGTACGCCAATATTGGTTACATCAAAGGTTTCGTCGTTCAATCCGTCGGCTACAATCTTGTCACGAACTTTCACAGTTAGCTTTAAAAAAGAATGATCGTCGTGTTCGACAGCCACGTTCAAACGAATGCCTCGCATGAATTCATAGGCTTCTAAAGTTGTTCTAAAAGCTTCCATATTCTCCGCTGGAATGCTCATTTGTGCGTTGATTCCTTCTTTGGCGACATAGGTTCGACCTAAGGCGTCGAGTTGGTTCCATTCAATAAATAAATCGTTGCGAAATTTTTTTGGATCTTCAATTTTGGCATACGCATAGAAAGATAATGTAAGCCTTTGTTTTCCAGCTTCATCAATTAATTGTGCTCTTTCTTCTGCGCTTAAGGTGTTATACAGTTGCATGCTATAAACGTTTAAGTGAGAAATGTGTTTTTGAACTCTAAATGGAAGAATTCGGATGCAAATTTAAATAAATAAACCATTAAGACAGTTAAGTTTCATTAAGTTTTTCTCTTAATTTCCTTAATTCTCTTAATGGTTTAAATGATTTTTTTGTTTAATTAACAGAATTCTGCGTAAGCGTCTTTTAAGTTTTCTGCGATTAGCTCTGCTGGACGACCCTCAATGTGGTGACGTTCTAGCATGTGCACCAATTCTCCGTCTTTAAACAAAGCCATACTTGGTGATGATGGAGGAAAAGGAAACATGTGTTGACGTGCTGCATCTACAGCTTCTTTGTCAACTCCTGCAAAAACGGTTACCAAGTGGTCTGGTTTTTTTGCTCCATCTAAACTCATTTTTGCTCCTGGACGAGCGTTTCTAGCAGCACAACCGCAAACTGAATTTACAACTACTAGGGTAGTTCCTTCAGCTTTAATTGCATTTTCAACGGCTTCTGCACTATATAAATCTTGAAAACCTGCTTGTGCTAATTCAGCTCGCATTGGTTTTACCATTTCTTCTGGATACATAATTTAAATTTTAGATTTTAGAAATAGGATTTTAGATTTGAAAATCTTTTGCAAAGGTAATTAGAATTCTAGTTCTAAAAATTAAAGAAATCATAAAGATTAATTATTGCAGAATAGACAATCAAAATTTAAAAAATCTCTCAAATAATGCTCTAACAAAAAGTGTTTTTGGGCATTTCCAAATTACTTGTAAATCTTCCCAAAAGGACGTTTCTTCATCAAGAAATTTAAAAATTAAGGTAGGATTTCCTTTTTGGAATAGCGCAGAAAATACCGTCCAACCCAAATCGTTCCTCCGATTTAAAACGTCTAAAAACAACAAATCGTAGCACCAAAATTTGTCTTTTTTGTGAAATTTTCTCATATCAGTTTCTCGTTCTAAAAACTGAATTAATTCACGTGCTTTTTTAGTAGCGTTTTTAAAAGTATATCCCGTACTGGCTTTGGTCCAACCACCAGCCGAACCAATATGAATGATTCTTTTTGTGTTGTGTTTCCAAAAAGGATAGGAGGTCATGGGAATATTTCCTTGTTCTTTTTCTATGATTTCGTAATTGGTTATTCCTAGTTTTTGAATGTAGTTTTGAATTTCGGTTTCGTATTCTTCTTTTGGCAATAGCTCTTTTGAAAATAAAGTGTATTCCAAAAGCGCCTCTGTTTTTGAAGTTGGTAAAACATACATAAATCGGGTATTCCCTTTTTGCTCTATCGAAAAATCCATGAAAGTGGCACAATTCGGATTGAAAACCGCTTCTTCACTTTTGATAAACCAACCAATGAAGTGCTGATGTAAAAAAGGGTATTGGGATTGATTAGTAACGTTGTCAGGATTAAAAATCGAATTAAAAATTTGATCACAAGTATAACTTTCAGTTTCGGTTTTTACAACACAATGACTCTCAAGTTCTTCAAAATCAGTTACTTTTTGATTTAAAATCTGAATATTGTTGTGATTTGCGATTAGTTCGAAGACTAAATTATAAAAATCCAATCCTTGTATCATTTTGTATTGATAGGGATGGAGCTCTAATGTTCTTTGAGAATCTTTGTCAGCAAATAAAGCAGTTTTCCATTTTTTTGAAATTATAGAAGGGAAAATGTCTTTTTCATCCCAAAAGCACCAAGTTCGGTCATTGGTTTTTTTATCATTTTCATCTAGGAGTAAAATAGTCTTATCCTCAAATTTTCCAGAAAGCACCATTTCATACACCGTCATTAAGGCTGATAAACCTGAACCAGTAAAAATATAATGGTAGTGTTTCATGTTAAATCCTAAAAGAGAAGCCAACGGCTACATAATGCTGAGGTGCATTATCAGTAATTCCAACTCCAGAAGACAAATCTACCATAAAATTATTGTTAATCAAATAGGTAAAACCACCATCAAAACTATGATTTGCTGCGTTGTTTTGTGGGGCAAATCCAAAAAGTTCTACATATAAACCCAATTTATCTGTAAACGAATAACCCGAAGCTATAGTATAAATAAATGTTGGTTCAGGTGAAAAGCCGTCCCATTCCGCACCAAGATTATAGCTAAAACTAATTTTCTCAGAAAGGGAATGTTGCATTACAAACCGAAATTCAGGAGCATAATAATCGGATTTAAAATTTGAAGAAGCCGCATTTGGAATTAAAATGTGTCCAATAAATGACGTTTTGGGCCAAAAACCTTTTTCTTCAGCTAATTTTATTTTGCAACCAATTAGTATTGGATTTAATCCAGAAGTAGTTTCTTTATTTAAAGTTTCAGATACAAACTCTGTGATTAAACGTAATTCAAAATTTTCATTCACACCATATTTCCATAGTGTTGAGGGTAAGGTGTTGGTTTTGCTAGACGCATCGTTTTTTTGAAATGTAAAACCTGTTTCTGCTTGAAACATTCCTTTAGGAACTAAAGAAGGCGTCTCGGTTTGGTCTGGTCTATCGGCTTGTAAAGGTTCTATATTTTGGGCTATACCATAGAATGAAATTTGTAAGAATACGAAAAGATAAAAAGTCTTCATAAAATCTGTTTTTTAGACAAAACTAAAAAATAATTTACACAAATCAAATTTATTTTTATATTTGCTTCATTAAAACGTGTTATGATGAGTAAGTCTTTGGAAGAAGTAAATCAATCGGTTGTTACGCAAGGTAAAAAATCGGTTTACAGAAAAATAATAGCATTTTTTGGTCCAGCCTATTTGATCTCTGTTGGTTATATGGATCCAGGGAACTGGGCAACAGATATAGCTGGAGGAAGTCAGTTTGGCTATGCTCTGCTTTGGGTTTTGCTGATGAGCAATATCATGGCTTTACTATTGCAAAGTTTTAGTGCTAGATTGGGGATTGTTACCCAGCGTGATTTGGCTCAAGCATCAAGAGAAACGTATTCAAAATATGTTAATTATGTCTTGTATTTCTTGGCTGAAATTGCCATTGCGGCCTGCGATTTGGCAGAAGTTTTAGGAATGGCTATTGGATTGAATTTGTTGTTTGGATTACCATTGTTAGAGGGCGTATTGATAACTGTTTTAGACACCTTTTTACTTTTGTTTTTGATAAATAAAGGGATTAGAAAGATGGAGGCCTTTATTATATCATTGGTACTTATTATTGGAATTTCCTTCATTTTTGAAATGATTTTTGCTCAACCAGAAATCGGGAGTGTTGTAAAAGGTTTGATTCCTAGTATGCCAAGTGAAGGTGCTTTATATATTGCTATTGGTATTATTGGAGCGACTGTAATGCCTCATAATTTATATTTACACTCCTCATTAGTTCAAACCAGAAAATTTGACCGAAGTCCAGATGGAATTAAGCAAGCCATTAAATATAATTTTATCGATTCTACAATTGCTTTGAATTTGGCATTTTTTGTAAACGCTGCTATTTTAATTTTGGCTGCTGCTACTTTTTATAAGAATGGATTGTTTGAAGTTGCTGAAATTCAAGATGCACATCAATTTTTAGAGCCCTTACTTGGAACGCAATGGGCTCCAATATTGTTTGCTGTTGCTTTAATTGCTGCAGGACAAAGCTCCACGATAACAGGAACATTAGCGGGTCAAATCATTATGGAAGGCTATTTGAATTTACGAATTCAACCTTGGGTTAGAAGAATAATAACTCGTTTGATAGCTATCGTTCCAGCTGTAATTGTTATCTCCGTTTTTGGGGAAGGAGTTACCGGAAAATTATTGATTTTAAGTCAGGTTATCTTGAGTTTACAATTGGGATTTGCCATAATTCCTTTGATTCATTTTGTGAGTGATAAATCAAAGATGAAAGGGTTTCATATCAGTAGGCTCACTCAAATTGCTGCTTGGATTATAGCTACCATTATAGTTTCTCTTAATGCAAAGCTAGTTTTTGATGAAATAAAAGGTTGGCTAGAAACTTCTGATAATCCAATGGTGCTTTGGCTTACAGTCGTGCCGTTGGCAATAGGTTTTTTGATTTTATTGCTTTATATCGTTTTTAAACCTTTTGTTGCAAAATCTAAAATCAGTATCCAAAATCATTCTCCACATAATTTGAAAATACAATTTACCAAGTCTGGAAATTACAATAAGAAGAACATTGCCATAACGGTTGATTTTTCAAATGCAGATGAGATCGCTTTAAACAATGCCTTTGAATTGGGAGGGATTGAAGCAAAATACACCTTAATACATGTTGTTGAAACAGTAGGGGCTATAATTTATGGAGGCAATATTGATGACCATGAGACGTTAGTTGATGAGAAATTACTATTGGAATATAAGGAAATGCTGCATAGCAAAGGCTACCAAGTTGAAACTAAGTTAGGTTTTGGTAAACCGAACAAAGTAATCCCATCTATTATAAATGAGGGCCAATATGATGTTTTGGTGATGGGGACACACGGTCATACGGGTTTAAATGATTTGCTTTTTGGAACCACTGTTGATAATGTTAGACATAAAATTAAAATTCCTTTATTTGTAATTAAAATTTAATTCTTGTTTTAAATACATCATGATGACTTTTTCAGAAGAAAATTATCTCAAAACGATTTATCATTTAACCAGCTCGTCTAATAGGGAAGTTACTACCAATGAAATTGCTGAAATGATAGCGACTAAAGCTTCATCAGTTACGGATATGCTTAGAAAGTTAGCAGATAAAGGGTTGCTGAATTACAAGAAATATCAAGGGGTTTCTTTAACGGAAAAAGGAAAATTATCGGCCAAAATGATAGTTAGAAAACACCGTCTATGGGAAGTTTTCTTGGTGGAAAAACTTAATTTTTCTTGGGATGAAGTTCACGATATCGCCGAACAATTAGAACATATAAAATCAGAACAATTAATCAATAAGCTGGATGATTTTCTAGGGAATCCTACTGAAGACCCTCATGGCGATCCTATTCCAGATGCCAATGGGAAAATCATTAAAATTGAGAAACTACTTCTTTCGGAATTACCACAGAATCAAATCGGAATTTGTGTGGGTGTTAAAGATTCTTCTACAGAATTTTTGAAATATTTGGATAAAAATCAGATAGCTTTAGGAACAAAAATTGAAATACTTACTAAAGAAGAGTTTGACCAGTCTTTGAAAATAAGAGTAGAAAATCAGGAATTAATCATCTCCAATAAAATTGCATCTAATCTTTTTGTAAGAGTAGTTTAATGACATGCACAATCATCATTGCCGCAATTTTTATTTGATTTTTTCTTCTTAAAAAGAAATTTTTTAAACAAAAAGGTTACTGCAATGACAAGTGCTATATAAACAAGTATCTCTTGAAATTCCATATTTCAAAAGTAATCTTTCTACTTGGTAATTACTATTGATTTTGTATTAAAATTTTGCTCCTAAAGAAACATAAAATGTTCTTCCTTCTCCAGGTAATATACCTGGTCCAGGATAACCCCCAGCACGTCTTGTTGCATAAGATTTATCTAATAAATTGTTGATTCCTCCTCGTATATTAAAGTTTTTTAGAAATTTATATTCTGAAGAAAAATCAAACAATTCATAGCCTTTTAAAAGTCCTGTTTGGGCATTTGCAGATGGAGCTACTGTGTTGTTAGCATCTGTAAAAATTTCTCCAGACATTTTATATTGAATGGTAGCAGAGAAACTATTATTGCCCCACGACATTCCAAAATTGTGAATATATCGAGG
>Ga0315904_10000946_pt1 | contig 46185 bp, 45 predicted proteins | sample LakEriMetagenome_6_FD_203529 | JGI IMG/M metagenome (GOLD analysis project Ga0315904, IMG submission 203529) | Freshwater fungal communities from buoy surface, Lake Erie, Ohio, United States - Buoy 12 MA120 | ecosystem: Environmental > Aquatic > Freshwater > Lake | place: USA: Lake Erie, Ohio...
ATTCATCTCGGAGTAATTGGTATTTGTTATCTCTTCACTTTTTCATCGGCTGGTTTTATAGGACTCGCTTTAATTATTGTAATTTATATGTGGAGCGCTGATTATCTTTCAATATTGCGAGGTCAGGCCAAAATTTTAATCGTGCCTGTGATTTTAATTTCTAGTATTTTCTTCTATAACAATCTCAAGGATGCGCTTAGCGAATTCCAGGTTCGAGTAGACGATACTTTTAAACTATTCCAAGGCGGAGGTGAACCAGATATAAAGGCTATTTCCGAGGTTAACGCAAGTACCTTTGCGCTCTATACAAATTATATTATTGCAAAAGAATCTTTTGTACGCAACCCCTTTCTAGGCTCGGGCCTTGGGTCACACCCGGTGAATTATGACATTACTTTCGCTAAGTATTTTCCGGCAGATTTTATTGATCGCTTCGGTACTTTTAACAAGTTCGATGCGAACAGCCTGTTCCTGCGCCTGATGTCGGAAACCGGACTCTTCGGGCTGGGCGCCATCCTCATTTTTATGTGGCGCTTCTTCATGGGGAAGAAACATATCCGCAATCCAAAGCTCCGCTACCTCAATATCATCAACCAGAGCATCTTCATTCTCATTGTGGTGCGCTTGGTACGCACAGGACACTATTTCGGGAACGGGTTCTTCCTCTTTATTTTTATGTATTACTATACCAAGAAAATCGCCGATGGAAAATTCCGTGTACCTTGGTTAGAATACCGGGAAGCCAAGCCGCAGGAAGTTACCGCTGTAAAAACTCCGGCGCCCGAAGCGCCTCCAGCGTAAGCTGCGCAACACGTGGCCAAAAAAACTGCTGCACCTTTTCCCGTGATCGTTGCCTGAGTTGGTCAAGGTTGCCCGGTTCCGAACGGCAACAGGCCAGAATAGCTGCTTCAAGGGCAATGGCATCGCCGGGTTGCATCAAGAAACCATTCGAATCATTAACCTGCTCGGCAACGCCACCTACATCGCTGGCTATCACTGCCAGGCCGCTGGCCATTGCTTCGTGAATAACCGTCGGCATGCCTTCAGACCATGAAGGGCAAAGCAGCACGTCGGAAGCTGCATACAGTTCCCTTATCACCTTCTCATCGCGGAGCGGGCCTTCATACCGCACGCGGGCATTCTTATGCTGCAAATGAACCGGAATGTCTCCGATGAACCGGAAATTTGCCTCCGGACTCACTGCCAGCACCCTGGGTATTACTTCCTGCAACAGCTCTATGCCTTTCCGCCATTCGTAACGCCCTACGAAAAGAAAATTGCGTTTATCAGCGCTTGGCCTGAATGGGGGTTCACACCAGGATGCTTCAATACCGACGGGAAGTGTAAAGATTCGGGCCGCGGGTGCTTCGCGGTGGATAATATCGGCCAGTTTGCCGCCCAGCGAAACCACACCTGCCGCCTCGTTCATGAGCTTCCGCGCCGGATGCCGCAACATGGCCGCCTGCAAGCGGTTTCGGGTGCCCTGCAAACGCTGGAACATTTCCAGGCCGTGGAAATTCAGCAAGACCGGAAAACCGGTAAGGGGTTCGCTGATGAGCTTCCAACCTGCAAAACCCTGCACGTAAATGGGCGCCGGTGGATGTCCGGATTGCATCAACGCATCGCGTACCAGGGCGCTGTAGCGGTAATTTTTCCAGAGATAGTGGCCGGGAAAAGGCAGAGAAGAAGGCCAGGGAACCGCAATCAGCCGGGGTTGTGAAACCTCTTCGACAAACAGGGACTTCACCTCATCGTCGCGGTGCGGGTGCACAAGCGTCAGATCCACGCCGGCGCGCAAGAGATAGCGGACCAGCATGGTGGAATGCTTCTGCATGCCGCCAATCTGCAGCGGAAACAAGCCATCGCAAACCAGAATTACCCTCATAGACTAAGGATATATGCTGCCTGCTTCGTCCACACAAACCGCTCCCGGATCTTCGCTTCGAAATGCGCTCCCAGGCGTTCGCATAATGCCTTATCGGCCAGCAAAAGCCTCAGGGCATCTGCCAGGGCTTCCTTGCCGGGTTGAATCAGTATGCCGTCTTCGCCGTGTACCATTGCGTCTTTCACCGGACCGTTATCGGGCGCTACCACGGCCTTGGAAAGAATACCGTATTCAAAAATCTTCATCGGACTTCCGTACCAATTGCTCCGCGGCATAACGGCAATGTCCATGTGCGTGATGTAGTTGTAAACCTCGTGATGCGGCACCCTGCCAGCGAAAATCACCCGGCCTTCGCCGAGTTGTTGCACTGCCTGCCGCCTGAGTTCTTCTTCGTTCATTCCGCCGCCTACTATCATCAACACCGCTTCGGGGAAATCGTGTTCCACCCTGGCAAAAGCTGCAATCAAATCGTCGAGCCCGTGGTGAGGAAAAAAGGAACCCACGAATCCGACCACGCGCTTGCCGTTTAAACCGTACTGTGCAGCAATGGCGGCCGCCTTTTCAGGCTCCACCTTCACACCGTCAGGGTTGATGCAGTTGGGAATTACTGCCAACTTCTCCGGATCGGCGTCGTATTCATCCACCAAAAAATCGCGCAGCACACTGCTCACGGCAAAAACACGGGTGGCTTCTTTGATCTTGCGTTTTTCGATGCGGTGCCCGAGCGGGTGCAATACCGAGGGCCCTTCCCAATGGCGCATTTCCTCAATAAAAGGCGCATTCACCTCCAGGTAATACTTCACACCCAGGGCGCGGCAAACCCGCACACCGGAATCTTGCATGTACTCGCTGCGTTCGTATACCAGGTCGGGTTTGAATGTGCGGATACCTTCTTCCAGCTTTTGCGCCGCCAGCTGGTCGAAACGCCGGATTCCATAGTCTTTCAAACCATTATAAAAGACCTCCGGCATGGCCTTTTTTATGGCTTCCTTGATCCGGAATTTGAGGCCCTGTTGCTGGAAGACCTTTTTTTCTTCTTTGGTGGTACCGCCCATAATCACAGGCAACACCTCGTGTCCAAGGACACGAAAAGCGAGGATGGTTTCGCGCTGGTGCGTGGAATAACCAACCTCGCTGGCGATGTCGTGGGTGGGGTGGGGTGAAAAATAGAGGATCCGCACGGAGCGGCGAAGTTACAGCGCGCGGGTGAATCGCGTCAGAAAGTGCGGAGCGCTTCCATGCCGGCAGCGCGGTAAACGTCTTCCGAGCGGTAGGTTTTACCGGGGATGTTGATCTCGTCGCGGTGCCAGGTGAGCGGTATTTCCTGGTCGTTGAGGATCATGTCGATCCAGGACAGGTAAAAGGTAGGCGTGTTCGGGCGGTTCCGCACTTCCTGCAAATAAGCCTTATCAACCAAGCCCTTGCGCTGGATGAAGATGAACACGTTTTGCATGCTCCAGAGATCCACATCCGGACCTTTGGCGGCGCGGGTCGGACCGAAATACTCGTCTTCGAGTATCGCTTTGAAGTGCTTGCCTTCCGGATACCATTGATAAGTTTTGGCTGCTGCAATGCCTACTGATTTTTCCAGGCCGCAGAGGTAAATAAGCTTGCGCAGGGGCATCTTGAGCGCTTTCAAAACCGGATTGCTGCGGAGGCCATCGGTGCTGCGTTTCTTGTCGGGCGTCCAGAGCTGCAGGGTGCTGCTCCAGGCCGAGGGCATGTAGACTACATGGGGTTCCCAGGCATCGATGGTATGCACCGGATGCTCCTGTTGGGTGAAATGCTTCGCAACCCGCATCCTGGTTTCCAGGGTTTTTTCATCGATGTCCACCTGCTTGTCGAACAGCATGGTTTCGTAGCCCGAACCATAGATGGCTGCCGTGGTGAGGATGTAGTTGTTGTGGTGATGGATGCAATGCGCTGCCTGACCCGGGCGGTAGTTCTGCATGGCCGGGAAGAAGTGGATCTTCAGGTAGAAGTCGTTGCACTCATAGATGTAAAGGAAAGGGATATTGTAGAGGCTCCACTGCTGGTCCAGATATCCCTGATCGTCGAAGTTGCGGCGGATAACAGTTTGCAGAAACGCGTTGTCTGCACCCATTTCCTGAAGAATTTCCCCGCTGCGGGCATGGAACTCGCTGCGCTCCGGAAACTGCTCGTTGAGCTTCTTGAGGCGCTCAACATAGGGATGATTTTCAAATGGCTGGCTGCTCATGGCGTTTCGCAACGCAAAGTTACAACCTCCCCGCAGCGCGGAAACGTGTTTTTTGTCAAGAAAGGAAATGATTTCCGCCTCTCAGAAAAGGCGGTTCACCAGGCGCACCACCTCGAAGCACTCGGCCAGAGAGGCGCCGGTCTGCACGCCGCGCGTAACGGCAAGCGAGCGGATGAAGTCGGCCGAAGCGTAAGGCCGGTGCTGCTGGCTGCGGTAACAGGCCACTGCATCGATCTTGCGCTGCAATTGGGCAGGATCGACTTCATAGAAACAACTGGTCTGGAAACTGAAGTTGTTCCAGGGCAACTCATAACACAACAAGGAAGAAAACTTGAAAGCCCGGACGCCTTCCTGCGCCAGGGTGTAATGGTCCTGATGGATGTCGTTGACCGAAGGCATGAACACATAATCCGGACGGATATTGTCGCGCAGGCGGATGATGTCGTCGAGCAATTCCTGGCGCCTGAAATTGAAGGTGCGGACCGGATAATCGTACAGGAAAAGATGATCGTCTTGAATGCCAAGCACCGCAGCGGCAGCCCTTACTTCGGTTATCAGGATATCGTCTGGAAAAGAGGGATGTACGCTCTGCCTGCAAGCGGAAAATGCAGCACAATACACATCGTGCCCTTCGTCTATGAAGCGGGCAATCGTAGCTCCCATACCGAATTCCGCATCGTCGGTATGCGGAGCGAGGATCAATATTTTCCTTAACATTGATTGTTTCAATTTCACTGAAAGGCCAATGCCATATTGGCTGCGCCCCTAAGGCCAAAACGATTCATTACACTTCTCAACCATAGGCCACTCATTTGTCTAACAAACTATCTGAATACTAATCTACGAGTTAAATTACTTACTTCATATTCACCCAGCTCATACAATGAATTGAATTCCATCCGGCCATTTTCCATTAATTCAAGAATTCGGAGCAGATCTGCGTTAACATAACCTTTACGCAAGCCATAACCGAGTTTATTCTGTTCCACAAATTGCATTGTATCACCCTCCTTTGAGAAAACTAATATTGGTTTTCTCAAAGCCAAGGATTCATAAAACTTGGTGCTTCTGGAATAATTCAAATCATCTGTGAGAAACAGCATTAAAACGCTTGCCCTAGAAGCTAAATCCAAGGATTCAGATAGTTTCTTATTGCCCAGGTGCCTTATATTGTTGTGTCCGGAAGTCAGCGAGTCAAACCAATCCGGCACCTCACCACAAAATTGGAATATACACTTCTGGTATAAATCAATCCTTTTCTCTTTCAACATATTTAAAGCAATGATAAACTCTTCAAAAAGTTCTTTGGTTTTATTATAAAGAGTTCCGGAAAAGGCAAAAATGTACTTCCCAACCGATACCTCGTCAGGCAGCATGTGGCGATCCCCAACCAAGTCCTTGATATCTTCTATGTCAAAACCATTGGGCAGTACCATAAACTTATCAGAAGCATCCAAAGACACCTTAGTCATAAGATTGTCGATCATTTGTGTTGAAACTGCCCAAACCCGATCATACCCTGAAACAACTTCTGTCTCCATATCATTCTCAACACGCAAAACCTCACCATCCATAGCCGTAAAACCAAATGATGTTTTATTGTCGGCCCACGGATCCCGGTAATCCACAATCAAATGGATATCGGGAAACTCTTTCTTGATTTGCAATAATTCCCAGGCCATGTGAAAAGGCCCGATACTTACGATGATGTTTTTGTACCCTTCGTTTACTTTTTTCCTGATTATTGGAATTATTTTCCTGCCGAATGAAGTAGAGTGGTCATAATAATTAACTCCCCTGTAAACGCGCTTTACCCTGTAAAGACTCCACCTGTATAGAAGCTTCTCGTATATACCAGAAGGCCTTCTCATCAATATTTCCGGATAATCCGGCTTGACATATAATACCTTATTCTTGTATTCTTCAATATCTTTTAACCACTGGCTACTTGCCAGCTTCGAACTTTTCATTGCAGCAATCACACAGACGTCGTTACCCATTCGGTTCAGATATTTGGCAAACTTTGCCCAACGCCTTCCTCCGATCCCGTCATAGGGTGGAAATGTAAAGCTTATAATTAGTATTTTAGTCAATGTTTTTTAAATATAAATAATTGTAAGCTGTCAATTTTTTTCACTGTTTTTCCTGCGTAAGATCCGCATAATATTTAGTTTGTTTACAAACCCGATAAACTTAAAATATCTATCCCATAATTCCTTATCTGTCCTGAATTCATCGTGCCTCCTGACCGGACTGATCATAATCTTCTCAAATTCATTTTCGCTGAGTTCCAGTTTTTTTAACACATATCGCTTCTCTTCAGCAAGCTGCTCTTTTTCTAACTGCGGCTTATTCAGCACTTCAAAAGCCTCTTCTCGACTCAGCTGCCCAGAGCATATCAGGGCAGCAAGGTGACACTTTCTTTTATCAATACCAAATTTCCTTGGCAAAATATAAACCTGATAGAACTTCGTGAATAAACTCTCATGGTGCTTACCCCCATAGTCCTTCCAACCAATATCTCGTTTAATAATTTCCTGTGCTTCAGATTTATTATAGTTCATGTAGTTCAAAGGCTGGATGGATTCTATTTGAACAAATAATCGGTAATAAATAGATTTCCAGAAAGTTAGCTTCGGATATGTCTTGAGTTTCGGGCCTTTACCATATGCTTTATAGATACTGCGAACGTTTTCGTAATCCAGCTTTCTGAAATTCCAGTCCTTTGGCATAACGCCTTCCGTTACAAGATTAAAGCCACTCAAAACATATTTTATATTATATTTCTTTGCGAGCTTATAAACTGTTGCAACTATTGCGTGATCAGTTGGTATTTCAACATCCACTACTCCTGCATACAGATAAGCCAATTGCAAGTGCTTAAACTCTTCCCAATTGATAACATAAGTGTGCAATTCCCACCCAAACGTCGAACTTATCCTTTCAATATTAGAAACGGCTAAATCGGAATTCCAGCCATTGTCCATATGTACCAACAATGGTCGCAAACCTTCCTTGTGCGCCCACCATGCTAAAAATGTGCTATCGGTACCGCCACTTACACCCAGTATGCAATCATACTTCCTGCCTTTACCTGCATTTTTCACCTCCTGAACCAGCAACTCCAATCTTTTGGCAAGCGGAAGAGGATTGCTCAATAATTCATTCATCTTCTTATCATACTCTACACAATAAGAACATATTCCTTCATCATTGAATTTTATTATCCTGGTATCTTGATTACTCAGGATACAACGAGTGCAGATGCGGATTTGGGGTTGCTCTGTCATTTTATATAAAGCGTTTACTGTTGTTGATTTTAGTTAATTGGTTTCTATTAAACAATATCTGATTATATTTTGCTAAACAGATCTTCGTTTAATTGTTGAACTGATGGATAATTAATTAATATTGATCTGACATCGTTGCGGTTATAAACAAAGGTTGAAGAAGCGGCAACAGCGCTAGACCCAGCCTGAACAGCAGCGAGGAAGTCGGCCACGCCCCTTGCTCCGCCCAGCGCTACTATAGGTATTCCTACTACAGCAGCAACAGTCTTTACCAGATCAAGGTCATATCCTGAAAAGCTTCCATCCTTGTGTATTGCGTGCACTACCAATTCACCGGCACCTGACTGTTCGGCTAAACGGGCAGCGTCTTCAGGGGTGAGACTCGATTTTCCGGCACCGGATGCTGTTTTGACTTTGTACTTGCCAAACAGATTGCGGTCGATATCGAGGCAGACAACTATACTTTGTGAACCGTAGCGGGAAGCCAACTCAGAAATAAGGGCGGGGTTCGAAATAAAACCCGTGTTGAGCAGCACTTTTTCTACGCCAAGGTCAAAAATACGTTTTGCCTGATCCGCTTTACAAATACCGCCCCCATATGCCAGTGGCATAAAGCACTCTCCGGCCATATCGGCAATCAGCGAATAGTCAGGCTCTGTGCGATTACTGCTGGCGCGTATATCGGCTATCATGAGCTCGTCGACCTCCTTGTCATTGAATATCTTGATGGCATTGAGCGGGTCGCCAATATAATTCGGGTCTTTGAAGCGAACGGTTTTAACCAGCTTGCCACGGTCAATGCCCAGCACCGGAATTATTCTGATTCTTCTCATTGTTTCCAGCCGATGAATCGCTGCATCACTTCCATTCCAAACCGGTGGCTCTTTTCAGGATGGAACTGAACACCTATGATATTATTTCTGCTCACAGCGCAGGTGAAATCGTATCCGTAATGGGCTGTTGCCAGTATATCTTCCTGCCGGTCGCAACGGATATGATAGGAATGCACAAAGTAGAAGCGCTCCTCGGCACTCCGTTCCGGAAACAGGGGGTGCACATGTTTCAGTTTGACTTCATTCCAGCCCATATGGGGTATCTTCAGGCCCCCCAGCTTATCCTGGCGGAAGCGTATGATGTCTGCATCAAACCAACCGAGTCCGCCGGTATTGCCTTCCTCACTGTGCCGGGACATGAGCTGCATGCCAAGACATATGCCCAGCACGGGCCTGCCCTTTTCAAGCGCGATTTCATTCAGTGCGGGCAAGAGGCCCCGGTCCCGGATATTGGCCATACCTGCCGCAAAATGACCTACTCCCGGCAAAATGAGCCTATCCGCCGATCGGATAGCTTCCGGGTCAGAAGAAATCTCAGCCCTCCCGCCTGCCTTTCGGATCATATTCTTAATGGAAGCAAGGTTGCCGAGACCGTAGTCAACGATGGTGATCATACTGCTTCCTTAGTGACCTTAGCAATAAACTCTTCATAATTTAAATCAGCCCGGAAATTTTGTTCCCAGAATCTGCGTACCCCTGACCGGAATGCAGGCGTGTTCATTTCAGATGAAGCGAACCAGTCTATCCGATTTGCTGTTTCTGAAGGGTCAAAACCGGCAGGTATAAGTATTCCGGTTGCGGGGTTAACAATTTCCGCACACCCTCCCACATCGGTGGCCATCAGTGGAATGCCCATGGCTGCTGCCTCAATTAAGACAAAGGGAAGTCCTTCCGTACTGCTGACATTCAGGAAAAGGTTGACACTGTTGGAACGATAGTACGCCTGAATCTCATCGTTGGAAACATACCCCTTGTAATGCGCCTCTACATGAGGACAGTCTTCGAGCATTTTCTTGCCGGCTTTATACTCGGGAATGCAAGTTTCATTTTTCGCATCCAGATTCTCGTCGCCGAAATGGACCCAACGGACCGGAGTTTTCATGTGTTTGAGTATATGCGGCACCAGATGAATCCGTTTTATATCGCGCACACGCGCACACGTTACTACAGTAAACTTGCCCGAAGCATCGAAGATACCGGTGCCATGATCTCTGGTTCCGAGGTAAAGTGCCCGGAACTTATCCTTAAAACGCGGGTAGCGCTTTTTTAGATACCTGCTTCCTGCTTCCGATACGGAAAAAATACCATCGCAATGTCTGATCATAAACCTCCGAAAAGGCAGCTTACCGGTAAGCGGCTCCCTGTCCTCAAAAAGATCTCTGCCATGCGCCCGGGAGTAAAAACCTGAAATTACCCCATTACTCTTCATCCAGGCAAAAGTCAGCGCCCATTCGGCAAACCAGTAGGATAAAAGCCGCACATTTTTTCCTCTTGCAGCCTTTATGTGGGGTGAAAGCGTCCTTGAATAAGCCACCGAGGAGAGAAAAAGTGCGAGGTTATATCTTGCCCGATGCCAATAATTCAGCGTGGTTCCCTTGCTGAAAAGATCGGCAAACCAGATCATCCAGACAAAAGGATGAAAGTAGTCTGTCATCTTTCTTTGCGGCTGCAAAACCAAGGCTTTGAGCCGTTCGTGTTCAAGGCCTCTCAGGTTCAGGGGTTTCTTGCTGATGAGCACAACCTGCCGGTAGCGCTCGGCATAATACATGACCTCTTCTCTGACGAACTGCGAATCCGTTTCATCTACCGCAATCCAAATTTCGCCGTCGACAAGCTTTTTCACGGGATTGTTATCTTACAAACAGGTTGTATTTGAGGATGCAGTATATGGCCCTGAAACCATCTTTCCAGCCTATTTTCTTACCCTCGGCATAGGTGCGGCCGTAGTAACTGATACCCACTTCATAAATCCGCACATCGGGAATGCGTGCGATTCTGGCAGTAACCTCCGGCTCAAAACCAAAGCGTTTTTCCCTGAGTTTCAATCCCTGAATAATCTCACGCCTGAAGAGCTTATAACATGTTTCCATGTCCGTGAGATTCAGGTTGGTGAACATGTTGCTCAGAAATGTGAGGAATTTGTTGCCGATGGAATGCCAGAAAAAGAGAATGCGGTGCGGATGATGGCCCATGAACCGGCTGCCGTAGACTACATCAGCACCAGCTCTCAATACCGGTTTGAGCAAGTCGTTGTATTCTTCCGGGTCATACTCCAGATCTGCATCCTGGATGATGATGTAATCGCCGGTTGCTGCCCGGATACCGGTATGCAGCGCTGCGCCCTTACCTTGATTTACTTGATGGGCATGGTATCGAATGTTGACTTCGGGTTGTTGCTGCATGTATCGGTGGATGGCCTCCTCTGTATCATCGCGCGAACAGTCGTTGACAATAATGATTTCCTTTTCTATTCCCTGGATGAGCTGGACGGACTTGATCCGGTCCAGTATCAGGTGTATGGTCCGGCCCTCGTTGTAAGCCGGAATCACAATGCTGAGTTTATTACATTGTTGCATAGCTATTTATGATTTCTGCATACGTGCTTGCAATGTCGTGTTCTTTGGCAGTGACTGCTTCATTTTGTTTACGTGACACTGTTTTGTTTATCGAATACAATATTTCTGTAAGCTCCTGTGCACTGCGCGCATGCCTTAGCATAAGGCCATCCACACAATGGAGGTCACTTAGTGCCTTTTTCTCAAAGGTAACGCAGGGTATTCCCATCCACTTGGCCTCGATGCTCACCGTGCTGCCGAAATTGATCACAAGGTCACTAACCATCAGTTGATCCATCAGGGAGATCTTGCTTTCCGCCGTCGAAGGCTTGATGAGTTCATACCTGCAACTGCCGGCAGGAGGAAGCAGGTAATTCTCTTCCGGCTCCATGGGGTGCGGTCGGTACAGAACAATAACGTCCTTCTGCGCGGCGGCCCATTGATACAACGCCTGCAGGGCTTCCACCTTGTCTGATCTGAGATCCTTCGCAGAAACCACACTGATGATCCGGTGGCTTTTCAGGTCTTCATCCGACACCGGAATCGTACCCATATACCGATGTGCCCTTAGCAGATCCTGCTGCAGCGCTCCTGCCACGTGCAGCTGTTTTCCGGGTATGGACACACCATGCTCCAGTATATCCTTCATGGCTTCATCCCAAATAATCCAAGTACTGAAATCGGCTTCTGCACTAATAGCCTCTGCCGTCTTGATACCGTTCATGGTATTGACCGTGTGCTTACCGCACTTTTTTGCCTGCCCGCATAGGATATGTCCGATATGGGTGTTCTCCTGGGCAAGGGTAACCAGTACACGAATCTGAGAACCAAACAGAAGATTCCCCCAATGGAGGGCATCTGATATAATCTTCAAGTCACTCATCCACGCATTCAGGCAAAAGAGTTCCTTTTTGTTCAGCATGAATACAGGAAATACCGGCAGCAGAAGACGATCTGCACCAGGAGCCAACCAGAGATTCCATCCTTTCCGGATTTCCTGCAGTTCGTCTTCGCTGAAACGGTGGTGGGGTGGGATGACCCAACAAACCTCTTCCACCTTTATTCTCTCTGCAACGGGCTGCAGGACACGTAACTCGAATAAGTCTTCCACCATGAAAGCTACACGTGTCTTTACCGGTGGGCACGCGTTTTCACCAGACACCCTGCGGGTTGATTTCCTCAAAAGTTTGAGGTATTTCAGCAGCACTCTAAGCCTGCGACAAGGGTACAGGTCAGGTGGATTTATGGGCGCGATTTCCGGATGCTCGTCCAGATATGCCTGGAGGTATCCGAATTTGCGGTTTGCCCAAAGCACCGTTTTGCGAAACGCCGGTGAAAGATCCAGACCATCATACCTCCTCAAACCAGGAACTTTGTCAAACAAACCTTCCAGCACTGCCGCATTGCTGCGCCAGGCAGTCCAGGTTCCTTCTGTCCTTGCGCTGTTGGCATCCAGAAGCTGCAGTTGTTCAGGCAATGAAACCCTGAGCTGATTGCAAACCACAGCCGGTGCCCCTGATTTCCGCAGCTTCTTGATAGCCGCGGCATCGATTATGTCTGCGATAAATGCTTTCAGTGCCATGCCCGATTAACCTCTTGAAAGGCGATCATATAACTGCTCGGCATCCTCCCAGTCGGCAGGAGTATCAATGTTCACATAGTGCCCAGGATCCGAAATGATGAAGGCTGTTCTATTGCCGAAGAAACTTTGCTTTTTTGTTAGTACCGCTACCGATGTGAGATAAATTGCTCCGTCTCTGTGGTATGCCGGTGGTAAATCCTGCCTGCGCGGTATGATTTCATTTTCGCCGGTGGCTATGCGCAGGAAATCGTGTTCTGCTTCAAATACCCAGTGCGGGTTGTAATGATGCGGCACCGGTAGGACACTGATCAGGGAATCAGCCTCAGATTCCACATAGCGTTTCAGTGCGGTTTCGAGCATGCCCTTGGCACGGAATGGATAGGTGGGTTGCAGCAGACAGACCGCATCGTAAACCGTGCCCTTGCGGTTCAGGCTTTCCAACATATCCAGCACAACATCGATGCTCTTGGCCGTATCGGTTCCGAGCTCGGCCGGCCGGCGGTAAACACGACAGTCCAGCGATCCCGCAACTTCGGCAATCTCATCGCTGTCGGTATTGACAAACAAGTCCTGATCGCCGGAATATTCCTTCGCCGATGCTATGCTCCAGCCAATCAGGGGAATTCCACCGAGGTGACGAATGTTCTTTCCGGGTATACCCTTGCTTCCGCCACGGGCAGGAATGATGGTAAGCAACTTCACGTTCAGTACTCTTTAAAGTTCTTCAATATCTGCAATCCCTGCTCACCACTTTTTTCCGGGTGAAACTGCATGCCGAAGGCATTTCCGTTGCGCACGGCCGCTACAAAACGGTTACCGCCGAAAGGTGCATATGCCCAAATGTGCGTATCGTCTTCCGGTACGGCCATGTAGCTATGCACAAAATACAGATAATCCATATCAGCCATATGTTCGAGCGGGGTGTTTTCCCATCCACCGGCTGCAGGTGGTGTGATCAGTTCCCAACCTACATGAGGTATGCGGTTCGGCTTGCCATTGACATCTGTGACGGGTAATGGTATCACATTGCCCGGAATGATGCCCAAACCTTCTGTCTCGCGGATCTCCGTACCGACAGACAACATCATCTGCATTCCCAGGCAAATACCCAGGACAGGCAGTTCCTTATGCACATGATTTTTAAGCGGTTCCACCATTTGTTTTTCCCGGAGCATCCGCATACCATCCGGAAATGCGCCTACTCCGGGCAAAATAAGTTTTTCGAAACGGGGGATTTCATCCGCGTCGCTCACTATTTCGGCGACCGCGCCCACATGTTCCATGGCTCGTAAAATGCTCAGCAGATTGCTGAGACCGTAGTCAATAATTCCGATTTTCACAGGCACCTTATCCATGAAGCGTCAGCGCATTTCAAACCCCGCCGCCCGGCAGGCATCCTTGATCTGCGAAATATTGCAAACTCCATAATGGAGGCCGTAAGCCACCGCTACCGCATCTGCTCCGGCCGACAGGGCTTCCGGCGCATGTTCGGGCCGACCCAGGCCGCCGCTCGCAATTACAGGGATATTGACTGCAGCGGAAATTTCGCTTATTAGCTCCAAATCGAATCCCTTTCGGGTTCCTTCCCGGTCAATGCTGGTGATGAGGAGTTCTCCGGCACCCAGGGCTGCGGCTTCTACGGCCCATTCCACAGCATCCCGGCCACTGTTCTCCCGGCCAATGTCGTAATACGCATCCCAGCGGCTGTTCCGATTTTTCTTGGCCTGTATGCTCACCACACAGCACTGCGCTCCATAACGGTTGGAAATTTCGCCGATAAGCGACGGCTCGCGTATGACTCCCGTGCAAACTGCCACCTTGTCCGCACCAGAACGCAAGAGATCCGTAGCATCGGCAAGACTCCGCACCCCGCCACCAGCCGTGATGGGCACAAATACCTGATCGGTGGTGCTCCGTACTATTTCGGTGAGCTTGTCCCGTCCGTACAGACTGGCTACCACGTCGATGTAGATGATTTCGTCTATACCTCCCGAATAAAATCGGCTGCAATACACCTGAGGCTCTTCCGGCAGAAACCGCCAACCCTCGAGATGCATGCCCTTGATCAGGCGGTTTTGCTTGATGTCAAGACGTGCTATGATGCGTTTGAGCGCCATGCTGGTTCATGAATGCTTCACCATTATCGGACCTTGTGCTTCAGCACCCACTTCCCATCCTGCTTTTCCCAAAGGTGCGGGCTGCGGGCATTGTCGATCACTTCCCAGTAACGCGCTTCGCTGATACCCATATACTGCAATACTTCTTTGAAGTATTTGGCGGGGAATTCCCCATCGTACTTGTTCACCAGATCCACCGCCTCTTCACGGGTAATGAAACCGTCGCGAATGTCGCGACAGGCGTCGTTCATGGCTCTGCCCTGGCCAAATTTGATGAACATGGTATAGTAATGCTGGCCGTCGATGCGGTCGTCAAGGCTGGCAAACTTCGAATAGGTGCCCTCACTCCGGCCGTCAGGATTGCTTTCAAACTCGCTATGCTCTTTCGCATAATAATAGTTCTCCATTGGGCTCCAGTTGTGGTAAAAGCTATAATAGTGCACCTCGATCCCTGCCTTGCGCACAGGCTCCGCCAACAGGGGTTTATAGGGAAACATTTCACGCAGGTCTACCCCGAATTTTTTCAGTTCGCTGAGGTGTACACCTCCAAAGTAGAGATCCGTTTCCTCACTCTCTCTTGTGAAATGCGAGATGTCCATCAAAGGGCTGTAGTTTTCACCGATTTTGTTGTGTGCCTCGGCATGGTTTTCACCGTACATAATGAATGGAACATCATATTGGAGGGCTGCACGGGGTGCCACGTTCTTCTGGCCGATGATGAAAGGCTGGAAGGGATTTACCAGGTTCTCAAATGCAAGCCTTGTGAGGACGGAATGGACCTTTGCATTGGGCGTCACCAATATATTATCAAAACCCGCCTTGATCATGGCCTGAAAATTTTTCCATCCAATGTCGGTATAAATGTGTGGTGCCCAGGTCACCGTGAGCGGATTCATGTTGTACTTGTACTTCAACTGATGGGCAACAAAGATGCTGTCTTTGCCTCCGCTCGCGGGCACGATTACATCGTAGCGCCCGTCGCTGCGGCGGTAGCGATTGCACAATTCCTCCAGCATTTTTTCCCGTTCCTGCCAGTCTATCTTCTTTTTCTCATCATACCAACGGCAGGCATCGCAAATACCATCGTCACCGAAGCCGACAGTATCAATTTTAGTATCCTTCTTGACAAATTCCCGGCTGGTGCTGGGCCGTTGGTTATTCTGTACACAACGCTTGCAGAAGATCACTACTTCCGGCAAACCGTGCAATACTTTGGTTTTATCTTTTATTTCTGACATTTCGCTCTTTATCAATATGTAATTACCTTGACGATATCCGGGTTTTCTGCGTGCAATACTTTCGCGATGCGTTCACCGGCATTCCCTTCACCATAAATGGTTTCACGTTCAAACTTTCCATGATCCAATTGCTTCAAAATGGCCTCGCGGATATGGGTTGCACTGTAATCGGTATCGGTTACATTGCGGCCGCGCTCCCTGCGGTTCTGCCGGGAGCCGATGTTTACTACAGGAACGCCGAGATAGCTACATTCCCGGATGCCTACGCTGCTGTTGCCAATTAGGCATCGGCTGTTTGCCAACAGTTTAAGGAAATCCCTGCCTTCCATGTTTTTAAAAAATCGCACCGGAAGGTCACGCACATTTTCACGGTAATTGCGCAGTGCTCTGCTGGTTCCGTCGCTGCCTGCGTCAACATTGGGCCAGAACCAGAAGGCTGGCAAACCGGTTGCCAGCACAGCATCCATGGTTTCATTGGCCTGATGGAATGCCTCGCCAAACTCTGTAGTAACAGGGTGCTGCATGACCACGATGTAATCGCCGGTGTGGTCGATGCTCGGACCTACACCACCATAGCGGTGATTCGGGTTAAAATCCAGCACAGGGTTGCAGAACACTTCATCTGCCAGGTCTATGCTCGGGCAACCCGTCAGATGTATACGTTCTTCCCGCTCACCCATGCGCAACAGCCGCTGGCGGGCATCTTCGCTGGATACCAGGTGCAGGTCTGAAAGCTTGGTGATGGCATGACGCACCTTTTCGTCTATGTTGCCGGTGACCTCACCACCCTGAACATGTACCAGAGGAATGTTCATATAGCTGGCTGCCACTGCGGTGGCCATCGTTTCGTAGCGGTCACCCACGGTTACGACCATATCGGGTTCGAGGTTGTAAAACGCCGTAGCCAGTTCCATGATACCCACCCCGGTGGTCTTGGCCATACCTGTAGGGCTGCTGCCTTCCAGGACCATAAACACCTTTTCGTTGATGGTAAAACCGTCCTGCTCCATGAATTCCACGGCACTGCCGTATTTGTCGAGCAGAGCGGAAGCGGCCACCACCAGCTGAAGTTCCAGGCCCGGATGCTCCCGAATGGCAACAAGTGCGGTTTTGATGCGGCTGTAGCTGGGCCTTGCCGTCACCACTACACAGATCTTCTTTTTATTCATTGTAAATGTTCAGGGGTGATAAATGCACCGGCCTCAAGATCAATGTTCATCACGCTGCCGATGATATTTTCGAATTCTGATGCCGGAATTCCGCAATCGCCCGGCTTTCTGGTTTCCAGGTCGTCGATTCCCAAAACATGACCAGCTTTCAGGGTTCTGCGCGCGGAAAGTGACTTACCGAACATGATGCGGAGCCCGGAATATGCGCTGATGTCCGTTTTATCCGCCTGATGGTCGCGCATGGCCTCCGAAAAGCGAACGCCGTCGACAAGGGCTGCTACCTGGGTAAGATCCAGGCTGCTTTTTGCATCCGGGCCGAACATACGCTTATCGAACACAACATGAAACTCAAGCTTGGAAGCACCCTGAAGCACCGCTGCCACACCTGGCCAGATTTCACCGGAATGATCGCTCAGCCCGACCGGAAGGCCAAAGCGTTCTCTCAGTTCTCCGAGTACATTGAGTCCTACCCGGTCCGCTGGCGTGGGATAGGCGGTGGTGCACTGAAACAGTGCTTCCACGCTACCACGGTTGGCATGTAGGTATTTCACAGCGTCTGCCAGTTCATCATACGTGCTCATGCCGCTGCTTAGCAAGATTGGCTTCCGGGAATTTGCCATGTGCTTCAACAACAGTTTGTTGAACACTTCACCGGAAGCTACCTTGTAGCGTTCGGCACCCAGTGATTCAAGCAGTTCAAAAGCCTCCACACTGAAAGGAGAACACAGGAAGCGCAGACCAGCCTGTTTGCAGTGTTCCATGATTCCAGCCCACTGTTCGCGGGTGAATTCCATGCGTTTCCAATAGTCGTAACGGGTAGCGTCCTCATAGGAGAAATTAACACGGAATTGCTCATAGCGGCTGCTTTCCGCAGCTGCTATATGCATCTGGAACTTGACAGTCGTAACGCCTGTTCCGGCCAGTGCATCAATATAAGAATGCAATATACCCAGACTACCTTCATGGGCCTGCGCGATTTCTGCTATAATTTCAGTTGTCATGCAAATACAGCGGTTTTCTTGATAAGGAACTTCTTTTTGGGATAGGTGCTTATGTCGTCCACCTTGTAGAAATTGTTTCCTTTAAGCGCATCGTACAATTCAGGTTTGAAATAACTGAAATAACAGGATAAAACTTCACGCTCCGCGACTTCAGCGAACCTGCCCGCCTCCAGTTTCTCCAATGCGTTGATGAGGCAGCCATAACCTTCCCGTATCAGGCGCTCCTGGATTTTAACATAGCTGTCTCCCTGCTTATACGGATACAGATACTGATCGATCACCGCGCCGGTATCCAACCCTGCATCGATATAATGGCAGGTAACCCCTATACTGTCCGTCAGGCCGTAATAGAGAGCCCAAAGGGTGCTTTGCTGACCGCGTACTTCCGGAGCGTATCCGTGATGTACATTAATAGTTCCAAATTGCGGTATGCCGAAAATGTTTTCCATCAGGATGCCGGCACCGAGTTGAACAATTACATCAGGTTTGAATTCGCGTATAACCGCTTCACTCTCCGTATCGTTAACTGCGTTGACCCTGATTGTTTTAAATCTGGCCGGAAGGGCTTGGGTTTCTTTATTGAATATACTTTGCAGCAAATCGTCTTCCTTGCGTATTTCCGGCTTACCAAATCTAAGCTCATACATTAACCGCAACAATTGTTTCTTCACATTGGAAAAAAATGACTGTTCCCGTCTAACCGACACTAACAGGAAGGCGTGCGATTGCTCGTGGATCAACCGGTTCATATAATAACGATTGATAAACCCCGGCTTATCGCTTGTATATAGCACGATCCTCATGACTTCACAAGTTCGTGGTTAAAGATACCCATACTGCTTTCGAACCAACTGATCTCGTGGCGCGCACGAAGCCAGGATTGCGCCCCGTCTTCGTCAAACTGAAAACCGCAAGCCAGCTGCATGGTGAAACCCACTTCGTGCAAGGCACGGGGTAGATTGCGGCTGTACGAGCCATCAGGAAAAGCTATACTCCGTATTGGTTTGCCGCACAGCCTGCCCAAATATTCCGCAGATTGTTTCACTTCAGCTACCGCTTCCTCCAGAGGGATATTGCCCAGGTTATTGTGAAAACATCCGTGAGAACCCACTGTAAACAACTCGTTTCTTGAAAGTTCAGCAATTTCATCATCACTCATGATCCGGTAGTAATCTTCCCACTCTGAATTGGTCAAAAATGGAACATTACCTGCGAGACAGGCTCTGTAGAACTTCTCTTTAAATTCCAATCCTCCTTCAGTTTTTATCTTCTTGTTGAGGTTGGATCCGTCATCAGTACTCACGTAATTTCCCCTGGCATCCTTGCGGAAAATGACTCCATCAATCTCCAGAGAATCGTTATTGAAACGCTCATACAAATCAAGCATATCCGCCCACAGCACCGGAGGATTGAAACGGTTCATTCCGGTTACAAAAAAGGAGGCCGGCATTCTGAATTCATCCAGCAGGGGCGCGGCATACAGATAGTTGTTCCTGTAACCGTCATCAAAGGTGATAACCAAATTCATCCTTCCGGGTTTCAGCCTGTTTTCAAAAGCATCTTCAAGACTGATTACATGGTAGTTCTTGCTGTAATTGAGCAGATGTCTCCGGAAGTCATCAACACCGATAAAGCGGGATCTGAAACTGCGGTCAAAACGTGGAACGACGCCATGATAAAGCAGAATCTTGAGACCCCGCGCCCCGGCCGCCGGATTATATATGCCAAGGTCCGCCAGTTTACGCTGTATTCTTTCCTTTAAACGCATCGTATACTTATGGAAGCTTTTCCCGATGAACAAACGGATCTTCAAAGATGAGATCAGGTTTGTTTTGCACGTTCGAATATAAATTTAATTGCATTCTTATAAAATTGTTTCGTTCATCCTTTTATACGCCGGATTCTTTCATCAGTAAAGCGGCAAGTTCTCTCATCTTTACCCGATAATCAAGGTGGCTGACAGCGAATTCACGCATTTGTCTTTCATGCCCGGGATACAGAGCATTATGAGCGAATCTGATAATTTCCTGCATATTGACGGGGCTGCCATTGTTCTCCAGTTCCTCGGACCAGCGCTTTGCATCCGGCTTATCCGCCAAATCAATGTCAGTATAGCCATAGAAAAACGGAATGCCCCTGACTATATAATTCCGCACTTTAAGGGTAGCGTTTTCCTTTTGTTTGCTGCGAAATAAACCGAGTGTTCCGCATGCTATATGGCACTTATCGAACATTTTGTCCAATGCCTCACCCTCGAGGTATCCTGTGAAAACCACCTTGCTTTCTATTTCGCGGGGTATTTCCACTTCACCAGGCACTCTGTTCCCTACAATATGCAGTCGGATTTCTACTGGCCCCGTGTATTTTGCCATGCCGCATATCAAACGGTCCAATCCGTTCCAGGGTGCATTGCCGCTCGAACCTTTGAGGAACAGAATGTCCAATTCTGCTCCATCAAATACAGGACTACGGCGCAAAGGATTTTTTTCGACATTTATTCCGTTGCCGATAGGATAGCACTTCAACCTTCCGAATGAGAGCCGTTTCTGGTATTGAGCCATATCCGAAGAAACACAGGTAGCAAACAGCACATTTCTTCTCACCAAAACTCCGATGGTACATTCCAGCAGCAGCGGTATTATTACAAAGGCCAGAAACCCAAGAAAGCCGGCCGGTTTCCACAGCGGTCTGAAATTTTGCCCGAGTCCGATTATTTCCAGTCCCTCTTTGGAATTGTGTTCTATGCATAATTTATGACCAAACTTCCTCGCCAGTTTCAGCAACGCCGGATGTGAACCCGGATACCTGAGATAAATTAGGTCATATTTTTCATGGTTGGCAGTAATATATTCATATACCCTTTCCAACATGATTCCTGTCTGGTTCAGGTGCCTCAGAAATTGCCTCTGAGATTTTTCATAAGGGATCAATCGTATGTGTTCTGCAACCTGCTCCTCCGAGCTTACTTCAATGGAAAAGAAAGCACCGTCACATAAAACACCTGCTTCATTCAGGTATTCTATCTGACTCATTATCTTGTTCTGAACAGATTGCGGTTTTCTACCCGCATGACCGTATACATACAGAACTTTTAAAGACATATATTTATAATTACAACAGCGATCTATCTTCGCTCCGGATTACGATCGGATCAACTTCAGATTGATTTCTTTCCAGGCCCGGGTAATGGTATTTCCTGAGTATATACCGTTAATATTCTTTTCTTTTTCCAATACACCCTTCAACTCAGTTCCATGAAGGTGATCCATAAACCAGCCATTCAGCGGTCCGTTGAACCAATGCACTGCCGGGCTTGAGATCCCGACCTTGAATTTTCTGTTCACGATTTCCTGAGGCAGTTCATCCCTCATTGCTTCGCGCAGCAATAATTTGGTCATTCCTCTTCCGAATTTGAATTCCGGCGGGAGTGAAAAGAGAAACTCCACAATGCGGTAATCCATGAAGGGCATTCTAATTTCCACTCCGTTCATCATGGATGCTCTGTCGAAATTGCGGAACAATGCAGGTAAGGTATGCTGAAACGTCTCAAACAAAAGCATACGTTTTTCTAGCGGTTGCCCTGAAAAATCGTAAGGTTTCCCTATTGCCGGCAAACTGACAGGCAGCGAATGCCGTTGGAAGGGTTCGCTTTCTTTTCCAAAGAATTTTTTTAATAAATACTTAATGCCTTTCTCCCGGATTTTCTTTTCTTCCAGCTGGCGTTCAACTTTTACCAGACCGGCGGGGACATCTGCGGGGTGGTACATGCCAACGAGCGCTTCCCCTGCTTCCCTGGCCTGCTTCATGCCTCCGCTCCACAGGTAATGCTGATAGAGCGTGGCAACCATGTCACGATAACCGTACATCATTTCATCCACCCCGTGACCGTCGAGCGAAACGGTGATGCCGGCCTTTTTCATGCCTTTGTAGATCGATGCAACAGATGTAATCGGAGCGCAGCTCAGGGCATCGAGCATCCGGGTATCATGTTCTATCTGCCCGGTGAGGTCAGTGAAATCGGTTTCCACCCAGATGGCCTGTTTTCCGGTATGCCGCAGCATGAGTTCCACGTATTCCCTTTCGTCATTCTCCAGACCCGGGAAGACCGCGCTCACTGCCTTCTGGGAATTTTCATTGACACGGTGCGGATTTTCGGCAAGTACCTTCTGAACGGTTGCAAATACCGAACTGGAATCAAGTCCGCCACTGAGGGCAGTAGCCAGCGGCACATCACTGATGAGCCGGTATCGGCAGGCGCCGAGCAGCAACTCCCTGAACTGTTCTGCTGCTGCTTCCATGGATGGCACACCGGCAGTGTTTAGAACAGGTTCAATGCTCCACCAGCGTTTTTGTTCCAATTCGCGGTGACGGGTGCTGAACACGGCATAATGGCCGGGCAGCACCTGCCTGATATTGCTGAAAATCGTATATCCCAGCCCTTCCAGGGCATAGTCGTCATCCAGGGCGATCCTGCTGAGTTCGTCATCGACGCTGCGCTGATAACCGTCCAGAAAGCGGAATGCCCGTGTTTCGGAGGCAAGCGCAAGCATTTTACCTGGGATACACAGGTAATACAGTGGTTTGATGCCGAAGCGGTCTCTGCTCAGAATGAGTTGCCGCTCCTGTTCATCCCATAGAGCAAAAGCCCACATTCCGTTGAAACGGTCGAAGCATGCAGTTCCCCACTCCAGGTAGGCCGCCATGATCACTTCAGTATCCGTATCGCTCTGAAATCGGTGGCCTTTCTGCTCCAGCTGTGCACGCAGTTCCAGGAAGTTATAAATCTCACCATTATAGGCGATGGTAAAGCGACCGTCTGCATAGGTCATCGGCTGCCGGCCCCGCTCGCTGAGATCCAGAATGGAAAGCCGCCGATGCCCCAGTCCGAGCAGGCCTCCGGCAAGTATATCATACCCCGAACCATCCGGGCCACGGTGTTCCAGGCTGTCCGTAAAGGTCTTCAGAACCTCCGGCTTTACCTCTTTTTCAAGGTTGAATATACCCGCGATGCCGCACATTTCAGTTTTTCGGAATGAAGCGCAGCAGGGCTGCTTTGCGGAACATGGAACGATAAACCGGTTTTGACCGGATCAGTTCCGGCATATATCGGTTGATGAACCGGTATGCATGAAAAACGTAGGTGAAATTTCGAGCGTCGAAATAGTAAAACAGGTAACGCTCCAGGAATTTCGCTGTGATTTCCGGGGCTTTGTCTTTTTCAATCATGAACCGTCCCCGGCCGTATCCATGAAGTATTAGTTCGGGCGCTCCGCATCTTTTCAGGGTTTCGAAGCCCTCCCTGTAATCAAGTGATTCCAGCAACTGTCTGAATATTCCAAGATTTTCACTGACCATTACAGCTTCCAGATTGTTGGTCTTGCTCGCTTCATGGTCACGGAAACCTCCGATGACATGATCGATGCGAAAAGGTCGCGTGCGCATGTTGAGCCGGAGAAAGAGGTCATAATCCATGCTGAAATTTAATCCCTCGTTGAGGTATCCGACTTCTTCCACGAGCTTTCTGCTGTAGAAGCACCCCTGCTGACCATATGGAAAACCGTAATAATAACGCAGCGGCAAATCATCGTCGGTATGCTGCATGAGGCCCAGACTGCCCCGGTCATTGAACTTTTCTGTGCGTCCATACACAAATCCGGTATCTGGTTGCTCCATAAATGCCAGGGCTACGTGGTAAAGTGACCCCGGATAAAGGATATCATCGCTGTTGATCCAGTTGATATACTCGCCCGTAGCCCGTCGAAAGCCCTTGTTGATGGCATCGGTCTGACCATTATCTTTCTCGCTCACCCACCAATCAGCGCCTGAGGCATATTTCTTGATCACTGAAACTGTTTCATCCGTGCTTCCGCCATCCACAATGAAGTATTCCAGGTTTGGATACTCCTGGCTCAGCACCGAAACAATGGTTTCTTCAATGTAAGATCCTTGATTGTATGAAGGGGTAACTACTGTAATCCTGGGCCATTCCTTGTAGCCAGAAGGCAATTCAGGCCTGGAGATTTCCCGATACCAGCTATAACGCTTTGCAGCTTCTTTGGAACGTTCCGCGTTCATGAATCTTTAAGTATGTTTTTTTTCGTATGATCTGAGTGCACTCCATTTACTGTGAACATACCATGCCCAGAAAACACTCAGCAAGAGTCCTGTAAATCCGTCCAGATAGCCGCGCATGGTCAGAAAGCTTTCCCGGAAGGCGGCGATGGTTGCTTTCCATTTTGCCGCAAAACGGTAACGGTGACCTGCCTGGTACATGCTTAGTCCCTCTCCCTCCAGGTATCTTCTGTGTTTGCTGATGAGCTGTTTCCAATCTGTCATCCAATAGTGATGATCCACGTTGTTGCCTGCGGGCCTGATTTTGTGCGTGCGATAGCCTTCCCTTGCAGCGATTGCGGTGTGAACGGTGTCACCTACGCTGACCCGCTCACGATGTATCATCAGCCTTCCGATCCGCTTTCCTCCCCAAACAGTGCCTCTAAGCGGGCGGTTCCGGAAATAATACTGAATGGGCACATTGATCCGTGCTACGTCGTCAGGAACGACCGCCAATAACTGCTGCAGTTCCTGCCGCAGTGTCGGATCCAGCACCTCATCCGGATCAATCAGCATGACCCATTCGTGCTTCAGCGCGGGTATGTATTCCGGAAAAATATCCTCGATGCGGTCGACTTTTTTGTGGCGCACCACACGGCCGAAAGCCGACGCTACGCGCTCCGGATGATCTGCAGATTCCAGGTCCACAACAAGAATTTCGTCGCACCAGGACACGCTGCTCAGGCATGCTTTCAAAAGGTGTGCTTCATTGTGACAGCCGATGAGTACTGAAACCGGTAGCTTCTCAGTGTGTGGCATGCCAGTCGGCCCAGAATCCTTGGTGTTTTCTTCGGATTGCATCATTTACGTGGTAAAGGATCGCCCTTCTGGCTTGTTCATAATTGAGCCAGCTGCCCGGCAACTGCTCGGGCAGCGGGCCTGCAGATCCAAATTCGAAATCATGGCCGCAACGCCCCTTAATCCAGTCTCTGTAAGAGAGTCTGGCAACTCTGTAGCCCTTACGGAACAGCAGCTTGCGCAGTACTTTAACCCAGATGGGATCATTTCCGAACCGGTCAACACCGAAAAAAGGAACCCCGGGCAGCATCGGCGCAAAATGTGTCTGGTCTATAAGCCGGAAGCGCTGGTAGCCCAGTCGTTTCAGTTCATCCAGCGTGGCGGTGATCTCCTTTTCCCCCGGTTTATGGGCATCCGTAATCGTTACTGCCTCCACGGACAGAAACGGAGGTGCATCGCGCTGATTCAGGGTTCCCAGTGCGCGCAGATCATATCCTTCGATGTCAATCTTGCAGAAATATGGTTTACCGTATTCCCTGAACAGGGAATCGAGACGTGTGGTTCTGACTTTGATAGCTTTGGTTGCCTGGTTATTCCTGCCCGCAAACTCCTGTAAGAGACTGCTCCACTCTGAATTGCCGGCCACGAAGAAATCCACTTCCCGTTCATCCTCCTCAAAAATTGCCCTGTTTACCAGCAGCAGTTGTCCGGAAGTAACAGATTTCATGAATTTCCTTTTGCCTTCTTCTATCAGCGAGGGATCCGCATCCACGGCGACCACCCTGTAACCTTTTTCCAGGTAATATTCCGTGTCCTGACCGGTGTGAAAACCTATATCGTAAACGGTGCGATCCCTCAGATTCTCTGTATGCATGATTGGGTTTTTCTGGAATGTCAGGCATCTCAGGGTATATATTAATTTCTCAGACAAGGCCATATGTACTGACAAGGCTCCCGCCAGCAAGGGAATGGATGAAGGGCGGTACTCTTTAACCCGGTAAATGCACCGGTGCCATCGCCTCCTTATGGAATGCTGCCATTCATGCAGAAACTCCGGTTTACCCGACGGTGCACTCACCAGCAGGCGGTTCATAACCTTGTACGACGGATACAGGTTGTTGCCCGGGCCTGAAAGGTCATCAAGGATTCCGTTCAATGCTGCATCGGCGATGGGAATGCCGGCTATTGCACTGAGGTAAGCGCGCCGCAATTCAACGGCATTGCGCTTGATGGCCTGGTCCTGCTCCAGGCTGATATTGCCTGCATGTATCCTGTATGCCGTAACAACGTCTTTGGTAACCGCATACCGGTGCCTATGGCTTCCTCGCAACCAGATATCATAATCTTCCGCGGTGCGCAAATCTTCACGATAAGGTAATTCCAAAAAGTACTCCCTTCTGGCCATGACCGTGGACTGCAGGATTGGATTCTCAAAAGGCAGGTTTGCAAAAACCTCTTCCGGACGAAGTTCCCTTCCCCAGGTTCGGCCAAGAGAAACACCGTGTTCATCGATCAGCTTTGCACAACCTCCGAGGAGACTGACTTCCGGATTCAGGTCGAGGAAATTTACCTGCTTTGTCAGTCTTCCCGGCTCAGCCAGATCATCGCTGTCCAGTATGGCTATGTAAGATCCGGAAGCCAGCGTATTGAGCCGGTTCCTCGTATAACTGATACCCCGGTTGGTTTCATTCCGGTAATACCGGATACGGGAATCCTTCAATCCGGCAATCACTTCATCCGATCCGTCGGTCGAACCGTCGTCCACGACGACAATTTCAAAATCGGCAAAATCCTGCTCCAAAACACTCTGGATGCAATCCGCTATGTAATCCCGGCGATTGTAAAGCGGTATGACAACAGATACTTTCGGCATTTTCAGGGCAGGCGATGTCGCGATTTTTTGAAGGGTATTTCTATAGTGCGATAGGCAAATTCAGAGATCAGCAGGACACCTACCATCTTCATTCCGAAATATTGCCATCCGCCGGGCAACTGCAAAGACGTATGACCGACCTTGTTGATCAGCAGGATAAAATCTACCAGGACTTTCCATGCAACACGTAAATGGAATAGCTCCGCGTCCCAACATAGGTGCGGACCCGGTTGGAAAGTACCGTGGGATTTCCACATTGTTGCGAATACAGACCAGAATCAGCCATGCACACATGATGTTCATGGCTATTCTGCAGAAAACTGTTTCTGTATAGAAGGATTCGGCAAAAACAAAAAGCGCGCACAGGAGCACAGCTGCACTCAGGAGCATTCTCCAGCTTCTGGAAGCAGGATTCTGCCATTTTTCCGGCAAAAGGTCAATTCGGCTTATCAGCAATCCCGCAGCAAAGCAGGCTATTGCTGAGATCAGCAGAAGCTTCGCATAACCATCCATCCCGGAATAACAACCTGCAACCAGACGGCCCGCTATTCCGGCGAGGAGCATGACAAAAGTTAACCACATGTAATTTAAGAGATAAACAGCAAGAATGACAGGGAGGTACAGGGGAATAAACCACAGAAATCGCCACAGATAAAAATTCATAACTCCCTTCCACAGCTCAACCTTCATGAATACCGATGGGTATTCAATCTTCGGCTTCTGTAATCCGATAACGTACATGCTCAAAACGAAAAACATCGCAACGCCCTCACAGCTCCGTTGATGAATTCGGCCGAAATCCAGCTATAGGGGATAAAAATGCCTCAGCACCACAAGGAGTATTCAAATGCCGCGTGTTCGGTCAAGCGCATCATTGCGGCTAGTCAATCGCTTTCACTTTGGACAGGTGATATCGGTGAAGCATATTGTGCAGGGGTTTTAAGACTTTCACTCTAAGTATTCTTCGTTGCAACTCTCTTGCGTCCCATTTGTAGGATGCAAGCACCAGTTTCCCGCGGAATTTGCCTTCCACCAGGTTTTCCGGCTCAAAATACGAGAAAGGTATCCCGAATGAATTGAAATAATAGCCGTATTTGATCGCCCCTTCCCTGGGCATGGGAGGCAGGTCCCTGCGCCTTAAAAGATTGAGTACCTCTTCATGGCTGGAAGGCAGGTAGTTGCTGCCTAACCGGTCGTACAGACTGGGTCCGGCGAGTACGGACGGCTTACCCCAAAAGGTGGCTTCGATGCCCACTGTCGAATTAAAAGTAAGCACAACATCCGCATGATCGAGCAAAGCATAGGTTGAGATCTCCGACTCCGGACCGATATAAAACAGGGGCTCCGTTCTCATCGACTCAAGTTCCCGTTTTTCCGCCTCTGAAGCACCTTTAAGATTGGGATGACAACGCAGATAAATGCGCAGGTCCGGATTTCGCGACAAATCGCGGCTGATACGACGAATGGCGTCGTACTGGCTCATATAGAGCTTGTTCTTCCAGTCATCCGTGCAACTCATGAATTCATCCTCACTTGAGTTGAAGATGACAATATTGTGCTTTTGCGGATCCCATTCAGCCGGCAGCATACCATCTTTCTGGCCTACGACGAAAGAGAACCAGCCCTGCTCTCGTCCTTTTCGACGAGCATTGAAAAATTCCGAACCGATTTGCGAACGCTCCGGCTCTTTACCTTTCGCCCACGTCTTTTCAATCAATTGCTGTATGAAGATTAAATCCTGCGGAAGATTATTCTCGAAGAGTTCATAATGTTTGTAATTGTAACCGCGCTCATGCACATAACAATCGATTCCTTTCTCTCTGCATGCACTCAGCATAGCCCTTGGCACAGGAAGCCTTCCGTTGAAGATAAATACCCTGTCGGGTTTTTCGTCTTGCAGGAAAACCTGCGCTGCCCTGTATGAAAGAAAAGCGTATTTGATGAAGTTCGATATTTTTAACTTGTTCTCGCTAATATTCAGGGTAGAATCCCTTAAAATGGATACCAGGGTCGACCCTACAGCATATCCGATCGGGTAATTTCCGATGTAATACTCCTGAAGGGACAGCAGAGAATCGAAATCAACCCGTACCTGTCCTGCATCGCGCGTTGCCTGGCTGTCTGCATAGGAGAGCAGGTCTTTCACTTGGATATTCCCTTTGAGCAGACTGGTACCGCATTCCCTTCGGGATATACAGACCAGACATTTATTCATGCTGTGGTCCAGATTGGAGTCACATATCCCGAAGCTCCTGTTGCATACCAATTGAATCACTTCATCTCCGGCATCCAGATGTTTCTGCATGATCTCCAGCTCCGTTTCATAATGATGAGGCCAGAGCACATGTGAACTTAAAACTGCTACTTTCATTTAGTTATATATATACAAATTGCTGGGTATCCCAGCAATATCTGTACTTGATTCAAAACGAAAACCCGCGGCTTCAAAAGCTCTTCTGGATGCGGCATTCTGATTCATAATCCAGGCGCGTAGCGGCCTTTTTCCAAATAGGCCCTGACCATAAAGGCTTACGAGTATCTGCAGCATTTCCGATGCATAACCTTTGCCCCTGTGCGCGGGGGCTGTAAGGATACTTACCACCAGACCTTCATCCCGATCATCCACCCTCACCTGGCCTGCGGGATTTTCGGGGGTGTCGTCCGGATAAAAAATCAGATACGCACCGCTCTTTGCTGTAATCCGGTTCATGTACCAGGCTTCATGGGCAGCATAACTTGCGGGCGGCGGTCCGAAAGAGGAGGCCCGGGTGAGCGGGTCGCAGATCCATTCGTACACCATACGGCAATCTTCAGACAGAGGTTTCCTGTAATTTAACAAATCAATTTATACTTTCGGCGGATTCAATTGGAATAACGCGGGCAGGATATCCTTCATCATTCAGCAGCTTCTTCACATCATAGGAGGTAAACTGCGTGAAGTAAAACATACTCGAAGCACCTGCTGCCTTCACGGTGGTCTCCCGGAAAAGTCTTAAAAAATCTTCAGGCGCCGAGGCACCACCTACTGCCACGACCGGTATATTCACCACCGACAAGATTTGTTCCACCAGACGAATATCAAATCCACCCATGGTACCATCGCGGTCTACAGATGACAGAATGATTTCACCTGCACCAGCTTCTTCCATTCTGCTGGCAAATGCAACAGCCTCTTCTTCCATGCCCTGCCGGTTATAAACCATATACGCGTTGCGCTCCTTGTTCCAACTTGCGTCGAGGGATACGCTGATGCACTGACTGCCGTAAACCGCAGCAGCTTCTCCTATAAAACCAGGATTGCTTAATACAACAGATTTCAAAAGCACTTTATCAGCACCGATTTTAAGAAGACCATTGATATCATCTAATGTTCGTATACCTCCTCCAATAGTCACAGGCATGAAGCATTCATTGATAACTTCACGGACAAAGGGAAGATTGATATTCCTGTTCTGTGCGGAAGCCATAATATCGGTAAACACAAGTTCATCAACATTACGGCTGTTGAAAACCCTTGCCGCCTGCACAGGGTTGCCCACCATGCGCGGGTTGGAGAAATTCTTTGTTTTGACCAATGCAAGGCCATTGAAAGTAAGGACGGGGATGATCCTAATCTTAAGCATGCATTGCGAAAAAGTTCCGGAGTACCTGCAGCCCGGCTAGCTGGCTTTTCTCCGGGTGAAACTGGCAGCCGAAAACGGAACCGTTCTGAACAGCTGCTGTAATTTCCGTGCCGTATTCAACCGTGGCAGCTACATGTTCAGGTTTTTCCGTTATGAAATGATAGCTGTGGACAAAGTAGAAATCCTGATAGGATAATTTATTGAAATATTGCGGATTCACAATTCGGATGTTATTCCATCCCATGTGCGGCACGGGAAGTCCGCAATCAAGAGGCACTACTTCGCCGGGAATCAGGCCAAGACCGCTACAGCGTTCAGGCTCAAATCCAGTGCTTGCAAGGAGTTGCATGCCCAGACAAATCCCAATCATCTTCGCACCCGCAGACACACTTTCGTGAATTGCTTCGGAAAGGCCGCTTTTATTGAGGTTTTCCATGGCGGCTTTGAATGATCCTACGCCTGGAAGCACCAGTTTTTCTGCAGCTTTGACTACTACCGGATCTTCAGAAATAATATGTTCCACGCCGATTTTCTTCAGCGTTTTGGACACCGAGGCAAGGTTACCCATGCCGTAATTGATGATGACCGTGCTCAATGTATTTTGTAGTTCCGGATGAGATTGCCTTCCTCATCGCGCAGGAATTTGCCATCTTCATCGCGCTGAAAGAGAAGTGGATTGGTAAATGAATCAATAATGCCATCAATTTCCTCCTTGCTCATTCCAGAATATTTAATGAATTCAGAAACACCGTAATGCGGGTATTTGCCGTCATACTTCTGCACCAGTGCCAAACCCTCTTCCCTGGTCAGCCGACGGTTTCTAATATCTATGCACGCATGGTCTGTTGCTCTTCCGAATCCGTATTTCACGAATTTGAGGTAGTCGTGCAGCCCGTGCATCTTTTCGTCGAGATTTTCGTAATTGGTGTAGGTTCCTTCAACCGGACCGTCTTCCTTTGCGGAAAAACCGAATTTCTTAACGATTTCCAACTGGCGGCGCGCATCCCAGAAAAAATAATGTCCTAGGAAAACACTCGCGATGCCGATCTTCTTCAGTTCTTGTTCATCAGGATAAAAATACGGAGTGAGCTCACGGGCTGTCAGCCCGTCCACGCCGATCATGTCTTGGATGCGGTTGCCGAGCAGCCCGCCAAACTCCTCCAGCCAGCGCCGGTCAAGGGTGTTGTTTTTGATGCTCTCCAGGGGTCCGCCGTATTCCTTCTGTGGATTTTCGCCCCAGACAATGAGAGGTATGCCGAATTTAACAGCCACCACCACGGGAATAGTGAATATGCCCAAATGATTTGGCCACATTTCATCACCAACCCGTTTAAATCCCTCCACTACCATTTTTTTGTAAGCCTGATGATTCTTCTTGAAATAAATCACGTCAAAGCCCATCTCCGAGAGGTTGTCAAGGTTCTTCTGCCCCAACTCCGTTATGCTGGTAGTTTCGAAACAAACGCAAAGAGGATTGAGGCCGCATTCGTATTTGAGGAACCACGCCTGGTAGGTGCTGTCTTTGCCTCCGCTTACCGGAACCAGGCAATCCCAACCTGTTTCGCCTGTAGGTTTTTTGTAGAAATCGACAATTTCAAAGAATTCTTTTTTTCTTTGATCCCAATCAATCTCATTGACCTTTCTGTCAGCCGCTTGACAGGCGCTGCAGATACCGTTCTCGTCGAAATAGAGATCAGGCTTGGTTTCAGGGAACACGCAACGGCTGCAATATCGGATATCAATCATGATGATTCTTAGAGCAAAGATTATTGCAGAAATTCAAATTTCAAAGGAGCGCCGCGCGGTATATCAATATTGGCTGTGGCACCATAAACTTTCCTGAATTCACTGGCCGGAATACCCAGTGCCGGGCGAATAATGCGTACATTATCTTCTGAAACAACTTCCCCTTTAAGGATATTTTTACTAGCATAAAATGATCGCTTGAAAATAGAAGTATTTAATTTTTCTGAAGATGACACCAATTCAGGTTTACCGAGGGCCTGCCGGGCGTTGTCCAGCTCTTTCATCATCTGCGCAAATTCGTGTGGCTCGAGCGAAAAGGCAGCGTCTACGCCACCCTCACTCCTGTCCAGTGTGATGTGTTTCTCGATAATGCACGCGCCAAGGGCTACAGAAGCAATGGCCACACCAATGCCAAGGGTATGATCGCTCAATCCGGCAAGGGTATGGTAACGCTCAGTAAGCCTGGGAATTGCCAGCAGATTGGAGTCGCCCGGGTCTGCCGGATAATCGCTTGTACACTTCAGCAGCGCAACTTCAGCAGCGCCTTCACTGCGCACAAACTCCATGGTTTTATCCAGTTCGGGCCAATCGATTACTCCGGTTGAAATGATAAGCGGTTTACCTGTGCCAATCACCTTGCGTATCAGCGGAAAATGGGTGTTTTCGAAAGAAGCGATCTTGTAAAGCCTGCTCCCAAGCCCTTCCAAAAAGTCGACCGCAGTCTCGTCAAAAGGTGAGCTGAAGCATATCAATCCCTTGCTCTCCGCATGCCTGAACAAAGCCTCATGCCACTCCCACGGGGTAAAAGCCTCTTGGTACAATTCGTACAGATCCCTTCCGTACCAAAGCGAATTCGGGTCTTCAATGCGGTAGACGCCCGGCATGGTAATGGTATCGGCAGTATAGGTCTGCAACTTAACTGCCTGAACACCGGCGTCGGCAGCCGCATCAATCAGCTTCAACGCACGGTTCAGATCGCCCTTGTGGTTGCCGCTGAGTTCAGCGATAACAAAAGGGGTGAAATTCGGACCTATCTGCAGGTCTCCAAAGGTTGTTTTATTCGTCATGCAGCCAGTGCTCTGAATTCATTCCGCAATTTTTCCGGTGGATTCCAATCGGGATACCGGGTAAGGGGCTCGTGTAAACCGGTCAGATAAGCGCGAAAAGACACACTTGCATCCCGGATATCCAAGCCGAAAGCCATATGCCGGGCAACCGCTCCCCGAAAGAGGTTGAGCTGATTTTCCGTGTAGCACAGGGCCGCAGGAAACAAACCGCTTGCCCAAGCCTCCATAACAACGGTGCTTGCTGCGAGCAAGGCCCATTGGCATCGCAGCATGAGGCTGCGCATTGCCTGTACATCGAGGTCGTGATGAAGTTCCAGGCACGGATTGTTTTTCTGCAGCTGCAGCAGTTGGCGTACATGATCCTGTCTGAAAGAGGAAGTAAGCACCAAATGCCACTTCAGCTCAGGAAAGGCAAGCATCAACTCGCTGAGAAGGGTAAAGCTCAAATCGTCAGGGTCGGCACCGCCCATTGAGAGCAGAACGGTGTCGGGATCGCGCATGGTTCCGGGCAATGCACTGTAAAAATCCGGCCGAAGCAATGCATAATCTGTTCCACAGCAATAACGCCCGATCTCGGTATGCCGGCCATACAAAGTTTCACTGGCAGGGGCATGGTTGATAAGCAGGTCGCAATGCAAATCGCCACGGGCAAAATCATCTATCAGAACCAGCCTGAAACCTGCCTTCATGGCGTTTTCGCGGTAGACGGTGTCAAACGTGTAGCCATCCAGCACCAGCATGTTCCCCAGGCCGGGGATACCTGCGAAATCCACAGCAAAATCTGCCATTTCCGATTCGGGAACCTGAAGGAAATCGGCGGATTGCAGGCCCGCCTTTTGGAGCAAAGGAATGCAAGCCGGTGGAACAACCATGGTGACAGCAAACTCCGGCTTCAGGATTTCACGCAGGGCGAGTAACCGGCTGATATGGCCCCAGCCTATGCCTGATCCACCGTTGCCGCGCAGATAGATTATTGGCTTCATATCCCGTCGGTGGCTGCGCGCATGAGAAACTCTGCCCGCCGCCAGTCGTCTTCTGTATCAATATCCACCGACGCATGCCAGGGCAGTTCCATGGCTTGCATACTGTTCATGACAATCTTTCTCTGTTCGAGGAAAGATGCGGTGCGCAGATAGTAAAATTGTCCGCAATCGTGAAAAGCTTCTGGCAAATCCTGGCTGCGGGTTAAGCTGTATTCAGGATGCATGAACGCCACCCGGCCTGTTTTGTCTATGCTAAGCGCGCGTTGTATCGGAAAGCCGAATTTCACCACCGGCATGACACCATCCCAATTGCCTGAGTAAAGCGAGGTGTGTGCATTTTTTAGCATTTCCGGCCTGAGAAAGAAAGCGGTGCCAAGAATGCAGCAAACACTATCAAACTGCTGGCCTGTTTGACTGTACAGGTCTATTACTTCCCGCACTACATCTGCCAATACCGCATGGTCTCCGGCTGTTGCACTGCTGCGCATGAATGGAACAGTTGCCCCGTGACTCCTTGCCACGCCGGCAATATCTTCATCGTCTGTACTCACCATCACTTCACTGAAACAGCCGCTGTTGAGGGCTGCTTCTATCGGCCATGCAATACCCGGCTTCCCGAGAAACGGACGAATATTCTTTCCGGGGATGCGTTTGCTTCCGCCGCGGGCTGTGATGATGGCAAGACTGTTCAAGCGTGAAAAGCGAGTACCTTTTCAATTACGTAGTCCTGCTCTTCCTCCGTGAGGGTGGGGTACATGGGCAGGCTCAGGCATTGGCTGTAATAGGCTTCGCTGCGCGGATGGTCGCCGGGTTGATGGCCCAGACTGCGGTAATAGGGGTGCGTATGACAGGGGATATAATGTACTTGGGCAAAGATGCCGGCTTCGCGGAGGAAGTCGTATAAACCTTTGCGGTCTGGGCTGAGGATCACGTATAAGTGGTAGGCGTGGTCTGCACCCGTGGTTGTTTGAAGTGTACCGACCTTGCTTCCGCTGAAAGCTGCATCGTAACGCGCAGCTATGGCGCGGCGCCTGGCCAGTCCGGCGTCGGCGCGCTTGAGTTGCGAACTGCCAAGGGCGCACTGAAAATCGGTAATGCGGTAGTTGTAGCCCAGCGTCTGCATTTCGTGGTACCAGCCGCCATGGTTCTCATGTAAACGGGCCGGGTCGCGTGTGATGCCGTGCGTGCGGAGCATGAGAAGTTTCTCGTACAACTCTGGGTTGTTTGTGGTGACCATTCCGCCTTCGCCGGTGGCAATATGCTTCACCGGATGGAAGGAGAAAATGGCGAGGTCTGCAAATTGACCATTGCCGCAGCGCTGTTTGATTCCTTTGCTGTCTGTGAAAGCTCCACCGGGCGAATGACAGGAATCTTCAATGATCCACAATCCATGTTCATCGGCCAGGGCGCGGAAGGCTTCGAGGTTTACCGGATTACCGGCGAAATCGACCGGAATCACGCCTTTGTAGGTGCCGGTCGGTGCTGCTTCCAGGAGGCTGCGTACGGCTTGGATATCGAGCAATGCTGTGGCTGGATCAATATCCGCAAATACCACTTCACCACCGCAATAGCGCACGCAATTGGCAGAAGCGGCAAAGGTGATTGGTGTGGTGATCACCTTATCGCCGGGCTGCACGCCGAGTGCAAGGGTGCAGAGGTGCAAGGCGGCTGTACCATTGCTTACGGCAACGGCATAGCGGCTTCCACACCAGGCGGCAAATTCTGCTTCAAACCGGGCGATGGCCGGACCCTGGGTAAGGAAATCACCCTGCAGGGCCTGCACCACGGCAGCCAGATCGTCGGCATTGATATCCTGCCTTCCGTAAAGAATGGGATGCTGCGGTTTCTTGGCGCTGTTCATGGCTTAATGGCCAAATGTAGGATCGACGTGCTGTTTTATCTGCTCGCGGATTTCATCGACAGTCATAAAATGCGGGTTGGTTCCTGAATTGTACTTGAAACCGTAATCGCAAATTTTGCCGGCGAAGGCCGCAGCCAGGTCGGCAGGTTGCCAAATGGGCATGCTTGGGCAGATCACGAAATAGTCTTTGAATTCGATGGTGTTGATGGCATCGGTTTCGGTGATCATTTCTTCGTGCAGTTTTTCACCCGGACGGATGCCGACGATTTCGTGGCGGGCATCGGGAGCAATGGCCTTGGCCACATCGAGGATGCGGTAAGAAGGGATGCGCGGAACAAAGATTTCACCGCCCCAGGCATTGCCCAATGCATAGAACACGAGATTTACCCCGTCTTCGAGTGAAATGTTGAAGCGCGTCATGTCGGCATGGGTGATGGGTAATACACCATCGTTGCGGCGCGACAGGAAGAAGGGAATCACCGAGCCGCGGGAGCCGATTACGTTGCCATAACGCACTACCGAGAAACGCACTTCGCGCTGGCCCTTGAAGTTGTTCGCGGCCACGAAGAGCTTGTCGGAACAAAGTTTGGTTGCACCATAGAGGTTGATGGGAGCTGCCGCCTTGTCGGTACTGAGCGCAACCACGTGTTTTACACCCATGTCGAGCGCGGCATCGATCACGTTTTCGGCACCGAAGATATTGGTCTTGATGCACTCCATCGGGTTGTACTCCGCAGCCGGCACCTGTTTGAGAGCGGCTGCATGGATGATGATGTCGATGCCTTCGCATGCTCGGCGGAAACGGTCGCCATCGCGCACATCGCCGATAAAGAAGCGAATGAATGGGTAATCTTTTTCAGGATAGAGCTGGCTCATTTCGAATTGCTTGAGCTCATCGCGCGAGTAAATTACCAGACGCTTGACACCAGGGAAGCGCTTGGCAACGGTTTCAACAAATTTCTTTCCAAACGATCCGGTTCCTCCTGTGATGAGGATGCTCTTGCCGTTCAGGTCCAATATGTTACTCATAGTTCTAGTTTGTATGGGAGTTTAAAATAACCGGTGCTCAGTGCCGTTCCATCGGCTGGTATTTTCACCACGATCGGTGCGGTAAGGTTGTCGATGACATCGTAGGGATGTTCCTGCATGCGGCTGCCTATCCAATAGTAGGTTTCGTACACGCCGGGCGAAAGATTGAGTGTTGGCAGCACCACAGAGGCCTTCTTGATTTGACCGCCACTGAGTCCGCCAAGCTCGATTCTGCCGGTGGAGGTTACCATTTCACGGCTGAGGGAAGAGCGGAGCCCCATGAGAAAGAAAAGCTCGTCAGTAGCTTTATTGGCTTCCATATCGAAATCGATGCGCACATCGCTTCCGGGATCAAATTCATTGGTTTCCTCACCAGTAAGCGCATTGAACATGCGCAGGCTGCCAATGCGCACCTGGCCGCTGCCGCGTCTGAACTGGGGATCGGATAGGCTGTCTTTGCTGGTGAGATCGAAACGCAAAGTCTGGTTTACGTATTCACGGATGACGGCGTCTGCCGGTCCGCGAGTGGCAATGCGGCCTTTTTCAATCAGAAGGGCCTTGTCGCATATATCGCTGACCGCCCCCATGTTATGGCTCACGAAGAGTACAGTTCTGCCTCCGCCGGCCACTTCCTTCATCTTACCCAGGCATTTCTTCTGGAACTCTGAATCGCCAACGGCCAACACTTCATCGATCACCAGAATTTCTGGTTCCAGATGGGCTGCTACCGCAAACGCAAGGCGCACATACATGCCGGAGGAATAGCGCTTCACGGGGGTGTCGATATAACGGGCCACACCACTGAACTCTACTATTTCCTCGAATTTGCGTTTGATTTCATTCTTGGTCATGCCCAGGATCGCACCATTCAGGAATATGTTCTCCCGGCCAGTAAGTTCAGGGTGAAAGCCAGTTCCCACTTCGAGCAGGCTGGCGATTCTGCCTTTTACACGGATTTCGCCGGTGCTGGGCATGGTAACCCGCGACAGGATTTTGAGCAGGGTCGATTTACCTGCGCCGTTGCGGCCGATGATGCCCAGCACTTCGCCCTGTTCCACTTCGAAATTGATATCGCGGAGGGCCCAGACATACTGGCTGTCTGTAACCGTGGTGCGGTCGTTTTCAACGCCAACGGTTGCCAACGGATCGGGTTTGCCGAGCATGCGGTACAAACTGCGCTTCAGGTCGTCGCTCAGGGTCTTGCCCGAAACCACGCCGAGGCGATACTGCTTGCTGATGTTTTCAGCTTCTATGACAATGGGCGACATGCTTCAGACTGTATCCATGAATGATTTCTCCACGCGGTTGAACAGGAGCGCAGAGAAGAGAAATACCACCACCGTAAAGACCGCGCTGTAAACGAGGGCCATTGGATTGAATTCGGCGCCCTTGCCCATCAGTGCAAAGCGGAAGGTCTCGATAATGGAAGTCATCGGGTTGGCGTAGATGATCGTGCGGTAGGTGTCGTTCTTGATAAGGAACAAAGGGAAAATAAGTGTGCTGGCGAACTTGAGCAATTCGACACCGAAAGCCACCAGGAAAGCGAAATCGCGGTATTTGGTGGTGAGGCTGGAAATAAGGATTCCGAGCGAAAGCCCAAGACCGGCCATGATGATGATGACAACCGGAAGCAGCAACAACACCGGAGACAATTGAAAATCGTATCCGCCTTTGAGATAGTAGTACGACCAGACTATGGCGAGGATGATGAGCTGTATGCCCAACTTGGCCATGTTGGAAATGACCACGCTAAATGGCATCACCAGTCTGGGAAAATAAACCTTCCCATAAATGCTGGCATTGCCGGTGAAGGTGGTTGAAGTTTTCATCAGGCATTCTGAGAAATAGTTCCATGGAATGATGCCGGCCATGTAAAAGAGCGCCGTGGGCACATTGTCTGGCGCCAATCCGGCCAGGTTGCCAAACACAAACGTGAATACGATGGTGGTGAGTATGGGTTGAACTACAAACCAAACCGGCCCGAGCAAGGTTTGCTTGTATACAGCTACGATATCGCGGCGTACAAACTGCATCACCAGGTCGCGGTAACGCCAGACCTCGCGTAGGTTCAGGTCGAAAAAGCGCTGGTGGGGTCGGATGATGAGATCCCAGTTTTCTTTTTTCATGATGGAATGGCTTCAAGGGCTTCAGCCGGAAGCTTCACCCGTATGTTTTGTTCAATTGAATGGAGGGCAATGATAAACTGTTGCCCGCTGCCTGTATGTACAATTTCTCCCTCAAAACCGCGCAGAGGCCCTTGGGTGATTCGCACCTGCGTACCCGGCAATGTTGTGGCGTCGATGCCTGTCGCTTCGAGGTCGTAACCACAGGCGATCAGGCTGCGTATGGTTTCTATTTCATCATCGCCCACACGCGCTGGCTTTCCATTGTAACGAACGTAAGCCACTGCACCTGTTTGCTGCAAAACGAGGTCGTATTGGTGTTTGGCTGGGCGCACAAATACATAGCCGTTGAAAAGCGGCATTTCAACCTTTTTGCGCCGGTCGCTCCAGATGCGGATACGCGTTACGAGCGGCAGGTAATGCTCAATTTGCAACTGCCCGAGTCGCCTGGCCACAACCTTCTCCTGCCGCGATGCGACGTAGATAACAGTCCAGTGCAAGGTGTGCTCGTGCATGTCCACAGCTTCGCCTCCTCAGTCACATGGCAGCAACTGAACAGGTAATGAATTGTATGTCTTCAGCCCGGCTTAGCGGCTCCAAAGAAGGAGCGGCTCTGCTCGGTTGTCGCGGATTTTCTCGACACTGAAACTCTCCGCGTCGAATACGATATAGCGTATCCGACGGTTGATGCGTTTTTCTACTTTCTCCACCAGCTCGGCCAGAAAGTGTTGATTTATATTGCCAACGAATACCAGGTCGATGATGTCGCCACTCAAACCGCGTGCAAACTCACCGACCAGGTAAACTTCCTCCAAATGGCCCAATCGTTTGATGACATATTCGACAATCTGGTCGATACCCACATATTTCATCACAATGCTGCGGATATCACCGAACAAAGGATGACGGGTATTGGCACTGAAGACTTTCTTGTTGCCTTCGGATAAACTGGTCAGCATCCCTGCCTGCTCAAAACGGTTCAATTCGATGCGGATGGCATTGGTGCTCTCACCGAATTCCTCTTCCAGGTTGCGCAAATAGGCTTTGTTGTTGCTGTTCAGGAAGAACTTCAACAAGAGCTTGATGCGCGTTTTCGATGAGATGAGCGTATCGATCATTATTGAGTAGCAAAATTACTCATTCTTGGGGTTGATTAACAAGCTTTTGTCCGCCAAAGTAAATGTTTCGCTCCAATACCGCACAAAATGTGCTCCCCAACGCACATTTACCTGATTTCCTTCGATCGCTTTCCCCTGAAAAAGTCGCACGGCGTCGAGGGGAACATTGATACCGGCTCCAAGGCAACTGCTGACCGTTCCTTGCAGCCTGGGGTTGATTTCCAGCAGCACCGGCGTACCATCGGCACGGAGCTTAAACTGCATGCCTGCCGGACCGTGAAGGTGCAGGAGGCTGCATATCTGCGCTGTCTGATCCAGAATCTGCGGATGCGGTACAAAGCGCCCGCGCACGCTGATACCACCAATCATCTTTTCCCGGCTGCGCACCAGTGCGTAGTGCAGCTTGCCGTGGCTGGCAAGGAAATCAACCGAGTATTCCTGGCCGGGCAAGTATTCGCAGACCAGCATAGCGGTTTCAAACTGATCGGGCAACAGAAAAGGCAAATCGTCCAGCCGGTAAAATGGCTGTCCGGGTTTTTCGGTGAGAATATTCCGCCGCTGCGGTTCATTGCGGGCCAGTACGATACCGAAGCCCCGGCTGCCATTTCCGCTGGCGGGTTTGAAGATGCGTCGCTCGGTGGCTGTAGCGGCTTCGAGCACTTCCATTAGTTCGTTCAGGTTATTGACACGCTGATAGGAAGGAACTGTTAAACCCGCAGCGGACATGGCGTCGTATGTGAAGGCCTTGTTGTTGGCAATGCGCAATACTGCAGCCGGCGCAAGGATCAGTTGAATCCCGGCGGACTGAAAGCGTTCGGCGGCTTCGGCCAGGGGCAGCAGTTCGCGGGTGGTGATGGGCAGAATGAAACCCGCCTGCTGTTCCTGCGCCAACTGTAAAACCTTGTCGGAATAAAACGGATCTGAGGATGGGGAAACAGGAAAGAAACCGTCTGCCAAGGTACGGCCATACGCCAGCGGATCGGCGTCGCCGGCAAGCACACGCAGCTTTGCATCCGCCCGCAGGCAATGCAAAATACCGGCGAAGCCGGGAGCACCCGCCCCTGAGGGAATGAGAACGGTTGATTCCAAGTCCGACAAATGTAGCCCGCCAACCGATGGAAGACAGAAGGTTTCGGCGGCTTTTATCCCCGATACCCGGCAATCATCCGTAAATTTGCACACATGAGCATCCGGCAGGAAAAATTCGCCAAACAGGTGCAGCGCGATCTGGCTGCCATCTTTCAGGAAAAAGGCCGGGAATGGTTCGGCAGCCAATTGGTCAGCATTTCGGAAGTGAAGGTGACGCCCGATCTATCGTATGTAAAAGTGTACCTGAGCATGTTTACTGCCGGCGACCGGGAGGCAGTCATGGAAGCGGTTGAACTCCACGCACGCGACATCCGCCACGAACTGGCGCGTCGCATCCGCAATGAGGTGCGCAAGGTACCCGAACTAACTTTCTTTGCGGATACTTCGCTCGACTATGCAGCGAAAATGGACCGCATCTTCGACCAGCTGCGTAAGGACCCGAATCCCGAAGACCCATCTTAAGCCGGCGTGCTGCGTTTACCGGGCACCATAGCCATCCGCTACCTGCTGGGCAAAAAGAGCCGCAATGCCGTGAACATCATCAGCGGCATTGCCTTGTTGGGCTATGCCGTGGGCGCATTTGCGCTGCTCACCATCCTGTCTGCACTCAATGGTTTTGAAACCCTGCTCTTCGATGTTTACAACGACTTTCACCCCGACCTGCGTGTCAACAGCCGGAGCGGAAAGGTATTCCATCTGGACTCGACCCGGTTGGCGCGCCTGCGCGGTATCCCGGGAGTGGCTATGGTTGCGCCCGTGCTCGAAGATAACGCGGTCTTGCAGGCCGGAAATCAGCAGGTTATCTGCACCCTGAAAGGCGTAGACAGCGGATACCTGCGGTCGCGCCGCCTGCACCAACGCCTGATAGTTGGCACGCCCGACCTGGGTGACCCGCTTGAGGTGCCGCGGGTGGTGCTGGGTGAAGGCCTCGATTACCGCCTCAATCTCAACCCGGCCGATCAGATGCAAGGCATTAACGCCATCGTGCCCGACCGGCAAAGCACGAGCATTGTCAATCCGGAAATTGTGAACCTGCGCCTTGTGCCATCCGGTGTTTTCAGGCTCGACGACGAAATCGGGAACCGGTATGCCTATGTATCGCTCGATTTTGCATCTGAGCTCTTCAGCCGCGACCAGGAATACAGCCAGCTGGAAATCATGTTCCGCAGCGGTGCACAGGCACAAAATGTGACCAATGCTGTGCAAGTTGCTCTCGGAAAAGACTTCGAGATACGCGACCGCCGCCGGCAAAACGAAGCGCTTTTCAAAATGTTCAGGACCGAGAAATGGGCCACTTTCGCCATCCTCTGTTTTGTACTGGGCATTATTTCATTCAACCTGACGGGCGCTCTTTCCATGTTGGTGATTGAGAAAAAAGAAGACATCCGGATTCTCCACGTGATGGGCGCGCGCAACCGCAGCATCGGCAGCATCTTCCTGCTTGAAGGCCTTCTCATCGCCCTCAGCGGAGCCGGTCTGGGTATTTTACTATCGGTGGTGGCTGTAATTTTGCAACAGCAATATGGCTTCATCACCATGCAAAGCGCCATAGTCCCCTATTACCCGGTCGAACTGCACAGCGCAGACATTGCATTGGTTTTCGGCGTGACTTTTGTGCTGGGTTTCATTAGTTCGCTTTACCCTGCATGGCGATCGTATAAAACACTCAACTGATTTTTCCGTTATCCACTATATGCGCAACCTGCTTAGCTTCTTGTTCTTCCTTCCCTTCATCCTGGAAGCGCAAAATGGCGTTTTGAATCAAATGTCGCATGAACGCGTACGCGCAGCGCAGGCCCGGACGCAGTTCCGCGTCAGCCGCCTGTTCCTCGACTCCGGCCTCTCAGCCAAGCCCAAGTACATCTATTGGAGAGCCTTTAAACTCGAAGATCAAATGGAACTCTGGGCCAGCGACAGCAGTATCGGTCCGTATAAACTGCTCAAAACCTATTATGTATGCCAGGGCAGCGGCGACCTCGGCCCCAAGCGCAAATTCGGCGACCGCCAGGTTCCCGAAGGACTATATTATATCGAACGTTTCAACCCGAACAGTAATTACCACCTCAGCATGAAGGTGTCGTATCCGAATGAGGCCGACCTGGTTCATGCCGACAAACAGAATCCGGGTAACGAAATCTATATCCATGGTTCCTGCGTTTCCATCGGTTGCCTTCCAATGACAGATTCGGTGATGGAAGAAATCTACTGGATATCGCTCAGCGCACAGGCTTATCAAGGCACCAAGGCCAAAATACCGGTGGATATTTATCCTTGCCGCTTCACCCCAAAAAACTGGAGTTACCTCAACACGCAATACGGCTCCAAGCCCGGACTGATTCCCTTTTGGAAAAACATCGAAGAAGCATATAAATTCTTTAACAAACACAAGGTTCCGCCCGGGTTCTGGGTAGACGATGACGGAAAATACCGGATCGTATTCCCGCAGAACTTCCATTTATATTCCGAAAACCACTGATGGCATTCCTGATTTGTGGCCTGGGCAATCCCGGACCGGAATACGCCCATACCCGACACAACGCAGGTTTCGATGTACTAGACCGACTGGCAGCACGGCACGAAGTTGCATGGCAAAGCGACCGGCACGGTTGGACGGCTAAACTGCGCTTCCGCGGCCGCGATATCTTGCTCCTCAAGCCATCCACTTTCATGAACCTCAGCGGCAAAGCCGTGGCGTATTGGATGCAACAAGCCAAACCATCGGCTGGTCAATTGCTCGTGGTATGTGACGATCTGGCACTGCCTCCGTTCCGCTTGCGGCTCCGGGGCAGCGGCAGCCACGGCGGACAAAACGGCTTGCGGCATATCATTGAAACCATTGGCACAGAAGGTTTCGCCAGGTTGCGCGTTGGCATCGGCAGCGACTATCAAAAGGGAAGACAAGTGGATTACGTGCTTGGTCGCTGGGATGAAACCCAACAAAAAGAACTCGAGGACTGCCTCGAGAAAGCAGCCGACGCCATCGAATCATTCGTGTTTGCCGGGCTCGGCGATACCATGACACGCTTCAACCGCTGAGAAGCGACCAGGCACCTATTCCTTGAGTTCGCGGGTGGCAGCGCGTATCAAATCGAAACGCTGCAGGAATTCGCCGGCCACAATGCGCAGAACGGTGTATACGGGCGCAGCCAATACCATGCCGGTGATACCGCCCAGTGTTCCGCCCATTAGCACCACCATAAACAATTCGAGGGGGTGCGCTTTAAGTGTATTGGAGAAAATGAGCGGATAGGTGATGAAATTATCGAGCATCACAGCGACCACAAACACTATGGAAATCACGAACATATCCGGCAAAATGGCCTGGTAGAAATCCTGCCCGATATGGGTGGTTACACCGAGTACCAGTCCGAAACCCAGGCCAATCCACGGACCGACGTAGGGAATCAGGTTGACGATGCCGGCAAAAAGGGCAATGGTAAAAGCGTAGCGTTCACCGGCGAACAACAAGCCTACCCAGATATATGCAGTGAAGATGAGAATCTGCAAGAGTATGGCGAGGAAGTAGCGCGACAACATCTGGTTGACCGACCGCATGATGCGCTGCATGGCAGGTTCGTGCTTGCCGGGCGTCAACAAATGAACAAGGCGGTAGAACAGGAATTTCTCGCGGAGCAGGAAAAAGGTGATGAAGGAGATCGAGAAGATGGCACCCACGATGGTTCCCACAAAACCAAAGACGCCTTGCAGGGTAGCGGAGAGGCGTTTGAGGCTAAAAACTTCAACCAACCTGGCACGCAGGTTTTCAGGATTGAGTGCAGTCGGGTCGAGTCCGAGCTGGGTAGCCAGATCGCGCAGTTCCAACAGCGGTTTGGCAAACGACTTTTCAATCAGCAAGGGATCCATGCGGCTAATTTCGGACACCTGTTCAGCGATTACAGGAATCACCAGAAAGAAGGTGCCGCTCAAGCCGGCAAGGAAAACCAGCAAGACCAACAATGCCGCCAGCCAACGCGGTGCCTTTCTGCCAGGCCTGAAATTTTCAAGCCGGTCACAGAGCGGCGCGCCCAAAACGGACAGCACTACCGAAATCAGAAAATACATGACAATACTGCGGAAGAACCACAAGCCGAACACGAGGAGGATGAGGCCGGGGATCCATAACAAGCGGTTCAGTTTCCACTGCATGGAACAAAGGTAAGCAAGGCAAAGTAGCCGGATCGGGTATTGCAAATTCGTACTGCGCATTGAAAACTTCTACCGATAGCCCAATAGTATCAGGTGTTTTATTGACCAGTTGTTAAGGTCCTTTATGCTGAGAAAAGGAAGTGCAGATAGCGTTTGATGTTTTACGTGGCCTTGAAGGAACGGTGTTTCCGATGAGGGGTTTGGATGTTTTGGTAGAACAGGGCTCAGGGTATGAGGATTGAGAGGGAGCTAAACAGAGGTTGGGATGGGAAGGGCATGAAGGAAGTATAAGAATAGATGGCTGGTAAACTGCCCTTCGGCGAAACGGCAATTCCAGATTAGTCGGAAGCGTCCACTATGTACGGCAGGTTCCATGCCTTACTGACGAACAAACCGAACATGTGTTCAACTTTCTGATTTCCGCTGTAGCGGCGGTTGGTGAGGTAACAGAATTCCCCCAGGTAATTCCGAAGGTAGCGTGAACTCACGTAATGGTGGATGCCTTCCAGGTTGCGCCTGGCATTGACAATCATAATCTCCGTGTAGCGCAATCTGCCTATATAGCGGTCATCCTCGAACCAGGGGCGCGGACGCTTGTCGAGGCTGCGGATGCGGATATTCATTCCGGCCGGAAGCTCGTCAGGTGTCAGCGGTGTGGTTTTCCGCGGAACCGGATGGTGGTGGTTGTAAGGCAGGTCTTTCAGTGATTCCGGCAGCATCGAAATCAGTCGCAAACGCCCGCCCTGCGCGTGGATGAACCACGGATGGCTATGAGGCAATTGTAAATTCA
>Ga0315904_10000947_pt1 | contig 46132 bp, 47 predicted proteins | sample LakEriMetagenome_6_FD_203529 | JGI IMG/M metagenome (GOLD analysis project Ga0315904, IMG submission 203529) | Freshwater fungal communities from buoy surface, Lake Erie, Ohio, United States - Buoy 12 MA120 | ecosystem: Environmental > Aquatic > Freshwater > Lake | place: USA: Lake Erie, Ohio...
GGTCATATCGGTGTCCTTCAAAAAGCCGGGGCCGGGCGCTGCGTAACCCCGACCACTCCGCGCCCAACCCCGGCAATGCCGTGAGCCTTATGACACCGTCTGTCAGATTTAGTCCAAACTTTTACAGCTCAATCTACACCAGAAATTACACCACGAGCGCGGACGCTAACAGTTCATGCGTGACAATTGGCTGTCGAACCGCATCTTCAAATCCTACCACGACATCGTCGACCACTGCTGCTTCGCCTGGAACAACCTCGTCAATCAGCCATGGCGCATCATGTCTATCGGCATGCGCCAGTGGGCGCATGGGTCATGATCAATGCGCCTTGGTATTAGAATGCTACATGCTCATTGTAGGGATCGATGGCCTGATCAAGCTTCGCGTGCCGGACGTGAAGGACTACGAAGGGATCTTCTACGATCGCTTGTCCCAGTTGCCTGCTGTCAGAGAGTTCGAGCCAAGCATCGTGCTCAGCGAGGTCAAGCAGACGATGGAAATCCCGATATAGGGGCGCTTTCGTCATTTCTCCTGCCGTGTCATCCTTTCGCAACCGTGGCAGGCGCGGCATGACTGTGGACGCTAAGCAGGGCGCGGTTTTCGAGTGCCAATGACGCAGACGCTTTTGATGCAATTCTTGTCCATATTCATCCGGATCAAGCCAACAAATTTGGGGGCAGGGTAGGGGGCGCAGCCCGATGAATTGGAAAGTTGAGATGTTGTAAAACAATTAGATAGGGCGATTGCTCGAATCCCACCCTCTCCGCCAGTTAACCCCAATCGCGCGGTGCGCGCCTCAGAGCCACCCGGCGGCATAGGCGATCACCACCGCGGCCGGCACCAGCAGAACCTGGGCCAGAAGCGTCCCGACAAGGCGGCTGAGCGAAACCCAGATCATCGCCCGGCGGAAAAGCGGCTCGCTCACCGTACCATCGACCACATCATCGGTCAGCGCCGAGATCTGCGGGTCGATCAGCGCGAACAGCAGGATCGTGGCAAAGCCGTTGACGATCGCCGACATTTGCGAGGCGGTGACGCGGAATTCAGGCACGAGATAACCGGCATAGAGCGACGCCAGCACGCCGACGGCCAGCAGGCCTTGAGCGATGGCATTGGCGGCCAGCACCGACCAGCTCACCCCGCGCGGCTTGCGCAAGGAGCGCAGCGTATCCGCCGAGGGCAGCGCGACTGAGTCCCGGATCGTGTGGAGGCCGGCCGGGGTCACACTGCGCAGCAGCAGCTTGGTGGTCGAACGGTTGTGCTGGAAATAGGTGATCGCCGCGGCGAACAAGCGCTGCCCGGTCGGTACCATCAGGATCCCGAGCAACACCGCGCCCGCAGCCGAGAACAGCACCATCCTGAGATCGAACAGCAAGGCATCACCTCCGCCACTCGCCAGCGCGGTCTCGATCCGCTTGGCAAGGAAGGGACCAAGAAACCCGTTCGAGGTGCGCGAGACGAGTAGCAGGATGTTGAATAGCGCAAAGCTCAGCGCGATCCGCCGCGTCCTGACTCCGGCAATGCGCGCGGCATAGGCGAGCGCGCCGATCAGGTTGATCACGGCGGTGAGCGCGCAGATGAGGATCAGTTCGGTGTCCATGACGGGCGCTCTCTTTGAGGGGCGGCGTCAGATAATCGGCCACGCCTTGTAGATGCTGTAGCTGCTGGTCACGATCAGCACCACCGCCACCGCCAGCAACAGCGTGTGCGGCTTGACGCGGCTTGCCAGCACCGCCCCGAACGGCGCGGCGATTACCCCGCCGATGATCAGGCCCACGGTAATCACCGTGAAGGCTGCAAAGCCCAACGTGGCGATAAAGGTGATTGAAATCGACAGGGTCAGCAGAAACTCGGCCGAATTGACTGTGCCGATCACCTTCCTCGGATCGCCGCCCTGGAACAGCAAGTTGGAGGTTACGACCGGCCCCCAGCCGCCGCCCCCCGCTGCATCGAGAAAGCCCCCGGCTGCCGCCAGCGGCCGGGTGTAAACCGGGTCTTCAAATTTGGGCTTGGAAAGCCGGATTGCGCGCCACAGCAGGTAGAACCCGATGCCCGTGAGATAGATCATCACAAACGGCCGCGCCGCCGAGGCATCAATGCTCGACAACAGATAGGCCCCCGCCACCCCGCCGAGCACGCCGAAGGGAACCAGCCGCCGGAACAGTCCCCAATCGACATTGCGGTGCCAGATGTGGCTCGCACCCGAAGCGCCGGTGGTGAACAGCTCGACCAGGTGGACGCTCGCCGAGGCGGTGGCGGGCGGCACGCCCAACGCGCTCACCAGCAGGGTCTGGGTGATTACACCGAATGCCATGCCCAGCGCCCCGTCGATCATTTGCGCAGCCATCCCGATCGCGATGAACGGAGCGATGTCGACAAGGAGCGTGGCAAAGTCCGGCATGAGGCATGTCCTCTCTGGGGAACGGTTGGAATATCAGAATGCGATGCTGGCGGTCGCGCCCCAGGTGCGCGGGTCGCCGGGCAGGCCTGCAATCAGCCCGGTATTGCCGGGGCCGACGAAAAGCTGCTCGAAGTAATTCTCGTCAAAGGCATTCCTCACCCAGGCGAACAGGTTCAACCCGTCCTCTGAACGGAAACCAAGGCGAAAATTGGACAAGTGATAGCCGTCGATATTGGTGAAAGCCGATGGTGAGGGGTTGGACGAGAAGCCCGAGCGATAAGAACCGTCATAGCCGAGATAGACCTCGCCGCTCTTGCCGAGAAACGCGGTCGGGACATTGCCCTCCGCCCCGAACGAGAACGACCACTCGGAAACGCCGGGCAGGCGCTGGCCGGAAATGTCGCAATTGGCCGGGCTGATCCCGCTGGGGGTGCCGGGTGCGGACGGGGTCTGGCCGGCTGTGGCGGTGGTGCCGCCCGACAGTTCCGGCGGGCAGGGCGCATCGACGAAGCGCTCATATTTGGCGTCGGTATAGGCCCCGCTGGTATAGGCGGTGAACCGCTCGCTCGTGCGCACCGAGAAGTCGGCCTCGATCCCTTGCGAACGCACCTTGTCCGCATTGGCGAGGAAGCCGCGCAACACGCCGAATTCGCCATTGATCACGGTCGCCTGATAGTCGCGGATATCGGTGCGATAGGCCGCCAGGTTGAGCGTCGCCCTGCGATCCCAGAACTGGGTCTTGAGGCCGATCTCGAAGTGATCGACCTTTTCCGGCCGGATCGATCCCGCATCTGCAATCGGCTGGCCGCTCGCGTCGGTTGGCAACCCGTTCTGGTTGATCCCGATGGTCTTGAAGCTCTTGGCATAGGTGCCATAGGCCAGCACATCGGGCGCCAGCCCGTAGCTCAGCGTCAGATCGTAGGTGAGGTTCCAGTCGGTATCCTCGGGCGCGCTGACCTGCGGCTGGAACACGGCTAGCTGCGCGCGGGAGCGGGCGTCGGTCTCGCGGCCGGTCAGCTCGGTACCGGTGCCGGTAAACACCCGCCTTTCGTAGAAGCCGCGCTTCTTGTCGTAATTGAGCCGCGCGCCGGGCTGGATCGTGAAGGCGTCGGTGACCTTCCAGCTCAGCTGCCCGAACAGTGCGAGGCTGGTGCTTTCGAGGAACTGGGTGTTGCGTGCGGTCAACCCGTTGAGCACGCTCGGATCGTTCGATAGCGGATTGGTGGGGGCAATCGTCCAGCGGCTCGAGGCCGGGCCGTGTTGTTCTGTCCCCTGCGTGTCGATCCGCTGGTCGAAGGCGAAGGCGCCCAGCACGAAATCGAACTCGTCACCCGAGTAAGCGTAGCGGAATTCCTGCGTGTATTGATTCTGCTGCGAGGGGTTTTGCGACAGGCTGACGATCGGCAGGCCGGTGAAATCGCGGTCGTTCTCGGGCTTCCAGTCCCAGTAGCGCCAGGCGCTGACCGAGGTGAATGTGCCCGGGCCAATGTCCCACACCACCCGCAGCGCCGCACCCGCGATGACGTTGCCGGCGTTGAGCTGCGAATCGAGATCGGACAGGCGATCGAACGGATTGGTGCTGGGCGGCGCATAGTTCTGCGCTGCGGCGAGCGCTGCAAACTGCCGATTCAGCGGGCGCTGGGTCGGCGCGGTGCGCACGAACACCGAACCGCAGCAAGTGGCATCCTGCTTGTTGTAATCGCCGATCAGCGTGACCTTGAGATTGTCGGTCGCCTCCCACAGCACCTGCGCGCGCAGGCCGATATTGTCGAGGCTCTGGATGTCCTCGCCGCTCGTCACATTGCGGATCGTGCCGCTGCGGCTGGTGCCCGAAAAGGCGACCCGCGCCGCGACCTTTTCGGACAGTGGGCCCGAAATCGCGAGGCGTGCTTGGCGGAATTCGTAATTGCCCAGGCTCAGCTCCGCGCGGCCTTCAAAATCGAAGCTCGGCTGGTTGGTGGTGATGTTGATCGCGCCGGCCGTGGTGTTCTTGCCGTAGAGCGTGCCCTGCGGCCCGCGCAGCACCTCGATCTGCGCTACATCGAGGAAGTCGAAAGTCGCCGAGGCAACGCGCGAGTAATAGACATCATCGACATAGATGCCGACGCCCTGCTCGAATCCGTCGCTGGTGAGGCCGAAAGGAACACCGATCCCGCGGATGTTCACCGCGGTGTTGCGCGGGTTCGAGGAATAGAACTGGAGGGTAGGGGCAAGCTGCTGGAGCCGGTTCACGTTGAAGGCCCCGGTCTCGTCGAGCTGCTTTGCGTCAAGCACCGACACGGCCAGCGGAATGTCCTGCGCGCTTTCTGAGCGGCGGCGGGCGGTGACGATGATGTCATTGCTGTCCTGCTTCTGTTGCGCGGTGGTGGCGGATGGTTCGGCAGGGGTTTCTTCCTGCGCTTGGGCTGGGACGGAAAGCAGCGCGGCCAGGCCTGCGCCGAGCAGCAGGGTGCTGCGGAGAGAATTCGGATACATGGTTTCGCCTTTTCAAGCGGGCATGCATCCGGTGGTCCGGTCTGCGGGTTCCTGTTTTTGTGGGGTAAGGTTGTTAGTTTGACCGGTCAGTCGGTGAGCCGCTTGCGCTCAGTCACGTCGATTTGGACGACCTTGCCGTCATGCACGGTGAGATTGACCGCGCCGAACCGCAACCGGCCGAGCGCTTCACTTACCGCGTCCAGCGCTGCGGCGAGGACGCCGGAAGGCTGGGCAACACCATTATCATCCTTGTCCATGAATGCGCCTTTCCTTGCGCGGATCAGGTCCGCAGCGCAGGAATTAAACTCAAGTGAAGTGATTGACAATAGGCTTCGTTAACAGATTTTCTGTCGCGCGCTGAAAGGTGGGGTTTGTGCGCCGGAGCGATGCTCAGGCCGCGCCGGTGTCCTCGTCAGCAAAGGTGGCAACCAGTGCGATCGGATCAGAAAGCTTAATGGAATCAAGAATTTGTGCCGTTTTGTCGCGCACATCGAGCATCAGCGCGCGGGTGCGGCATTCGCCTTCCTCGACGCAGTTCTTGCACTTTTCATGGGCATAGCGGCTGGCGCAGGGCACCAGCGCGAGGCTGCCGCGCATATGCCGGATAAGATCGCCATAGGTGATGTCGATCGGAGCAATCGCCAGCCAGTATCCCCCGTCACGCCCGCGTTGCGAGGCGACCAGGCCGTATCGGGTCAGCTCTGACAGGATCACCGTCAGGAACTTGGCCGGGATTTTCTGGGCATCGGCAATCGTGGCAAGCTGCACCGGCCCTTCGCCATAGTGATCGGCAAGGTGCTGCATCGCGCGAATCGCGTAGCGGGTCTTCTGGGACAGCATCGGCCTTTGTCTATCTGTCAAGTAGGCAAAAGGGTCAAGCCTGCGTGCCCGGTCAGAGACGGGACCAACAAGAAACGGGCAGGGCAGCCTAAGCTGTCCCGCCCGTCCTGATTTGCGGCGTTTGTCAGGCCGTGATCAGAACCTCGCCGTGACCCCGAGGAACAGCGTGCGCCCGATACCCGAGACCGGATAGGCCGAGCTCGACAGGTAGGGCTCTTCGTCGGTCAGGTTGTTGATGCCGCCGTACAAGGTGATCTGATCGGTGGCATCGAGGTTGAACGCGACATTGTGCAGCCAGTATTCGGGCGCGAAGCCGGCCGGGCCGAATTCGGCATCGATGCGCTCGATCTGGATGACCGAGGCCGCCGCGGTCGAACCGATATACTGCACCCCGTAATTGAGGGTTAAGGCGCCGCGGTTCCAGGTGACCGAGCCGAAGCCCGCCCATTCCGGAGCGCCCAGCTCGCGTAGACCCGGGTTCACCAGCGTGGTATCGACCGGATCGAAGAAGCGGTTGAGCCGCTCGGTCCAGTTGCCGCCAACCTGCAGGTTGAAGTTGTTCTCGCCGAGATCGAACCCGTAATTGACCTGGAAGTCGATCCCGCGGGTTTCGAGCTTCGCGAAGTTGATCTGGGTCTGCTGCAGGAAGTTCAGGCCGAGGAAGGTCGGCGAGCCGGCCGTCCGGTTGCGCGTGAACAGGCCGCAGAAATCGTTCGGGAAGGTCGCGAGATCGTAGCAGGTATCGACGATATCCTGCGACGTAACCGCCTGAATCGCATCCTCGATCTCAATCGAGTAGTAATCCGCCGAGACCGTCAGGCCCGGAATAAAGCGCGGCTGCACCACGGCACCGACGGAGAAGGTCGTCGCCGTTTCTTCCTGAAGATTGGCGTTACCGCCCGAAGTGCCCGAGAAACGCGCAGTCAGCGGATCCTCGAAGCCTGCCGGAATCCCGTCAGCCCGGCAGTTGTTGAGCCGGTTCTGCGCTGCCGGGTCGTTGGACGCGATCAGCCGGTCGATGTTCGACTGGCTGCACGGATCGTTCGGCCGGAAGGTTGCGCCCTGCTGGGGATCGAACAGTTCGGCTATGTTCGGCGCACGGATGGCCTGAGCGTAGGTGCCGCGGAAGCGGATGTCCTCGATCGGCGCCCACACGCCATTGACGTTCCAGGTGAAGGCACCGCCGATGGTCGAATAGTCAGCATAGCGACCGGCCGCGCCGATGGTGAGTTCGTGGAAGAACGGCGTGTCGGCGAGGATCGGCAGCATCACTTCCCCGAACACTTCGACAACATCGAACTGTCCGCCCGCGTTGAACTGGCGGGAAGCTGCATCGAACAGCAGCGTCTGGTTGTCCGAGACATCGCCGATGAAGGTTCCGGCCGGCCCGGCAGGCGAACCTTCGGGCAGCACACCCAGCAGCAGATCATTGAAGCGCGAACGCGACTTTTCCTTGCGGTACTCGGCGCCCATCGAGAACTTCAGCGCGCCGCCCGGCAGGTTGAAGAACGCGCCAGTATCGCCGTTCAGCAGGCCGGTGATAACGGTCTGCTCTAACCGGAAGCGGTTGGTGGTCGGGGTGGTGATGAAATCGACCCCGGCCTGGCTGACCGAATTGGTGCCGCGGAACAGGTTGACCGGTGTGCACTGCCCGTCACCCGGACGGAACGTGAAGAAGCCCGGTGCGATGACAGGGAAGAACTCCGAACCCGGGTGCGGAGCCGCTGCGGGGTTAAGCGTCGAGCGGCACACCGGCTGCCCGGTGCGCGGATCGGTTACCACGTCAATCGCGGCGAACAGGCGGTCGTACTGCACCGAGTTGCTGAAGGTGTTGGCGTTGTCGGTGCGGCCGTAATTGCCGACGATCTCGTAGTTCAGGTGCGGGGTGATTTCCCCTTCGACCCCTGCAACGATCCGGTAGGTCTCGCGCTTGGACGTCGAGATGCCCGGCCCGAGATCGAGGAAGTCGCGGCTGATCCGCAGACCCCCCGCGGCATTCGCGTCGGCGCGCAGCACCTGCGGAATGAAGGGGTTGTCGGGTGCGATGAACAGGCTGTCGTAGAAGGTGTTGTAATTGTTACGGCTGGTCGTGTTGTTGCGAACATACTTGGCGTCAGCAAACACCCGCGCCGCCGGCGAGAATTCGAAGCTAGTGCGCAGGTTGGCGTATATGCGCTCCGATTCCGGGATCAGCGAGGTCTGGTTGGTGCGCTCGACTGCGCCGTCGCCGCCGAACTGGTTAGCGCCGGTGGCGATGATGCCGTCCTGGAACGGACGCACGCCACCTTCGGGGGTGGTCACATAGCAGCCGCCGCCGCCGAAGCCGGTGCGTCCGATGAAGCTCTCGTTACAATCGGGGATGCCGTTACTGTTCACATCGGCAGTGAAGAGTCGGAAATCGTTGCGGAACACCAAGCCCTGGTTCGACGAGATCGCGAAGCGCGGGTCGGCGCCGATGACGAATGCCGGCGAGTTGACTGCGCGGTCGACCAGCGCTTGTTCGGCCGCGGTAATGCCGCCCGGGAACAGGGTGGTGATCTGCGCCGGGGTCGGAATCAACGGGCCAAACGGGTAGCGCGTCGCCGACGGGCCGGGACCACCGAGCCGGAAGCGGTTGGCGAAGTTCGGCATGGTGGCGGCATTGATCTCGCCGCGCTGGAACCGGCGGAGCGGGTTGGCATAGGTGGTTGAGTTGTTGCCCCGGCCGTTATCGCGCGTGAAATCGCGGTCACCCATCAGGACTTCGTCATCCTGAGTATAGCCTGCAGCAAACGTGATGTTGCCGCGTCCGTCGGCAAAGTTCTGCCCGATGACGCCTTCCAGGCGGTAGCTCTTGCCGTCGCCCTCGGTCGAAAGGCCCATCTGGCCATTAAGCTGGATGCCTTCGAAATCGCGCTTGAGGACGTAGTTGACCACACCGGTCACCGCGTCCGCGCCATAGACGGCCGAGGCGCCGCCGGTGAGCACTTCGACGCGTTCGATGAGGGCATTGGGGATGGTCGACACGTCAACCGTCTGCGTCCCGGCCACGCCCGAGACGTGGCGCCAGCCATCAACCAGCACCAGCGTGCGGTTGGAGCCGAGCTGACGCAGGTTGAGCGTCGCCTGACCGACGCCGCCGCCACCACGCTCGAGCGAGTCAGCAACTGTGCCGGACGAGATCAGCGCAGGAATCTGGCGCAGCGCGGCGGTCACGTCAGTGCCGCCGAAATTCTGGAAATCTTCCGCATCAAGCGTGCTGACCGGCAGCGGGGCGGTGGCATTGGGATCACGCGCGATGCGCGAGCCGGTGACGACGATCTGGTCGTCGCCTGCGGGCGCTTCGGTTTCCTCGGCAACACTGTCCTGCGCCTGTACGGCAGCCGGAACGAGCGCCGTCACGAACAGCGCGGCAGCCAGAGCCCCGAGCGACGCGGTTTGGCGGGAATGGGTCGAATAACGCATTGTATGTCCTCGCGCCGGCGCGCAAAATTCCCACGGTAATCCAGAGCCACGCCGGAGGAGCTCGGTACCGCGCATTTTCCGGACTGTTGGCGAGCGGCAAACAGCCGCGCGCCGGGCAAGCTCCGGAGCGGTTCATCCTGCTCAAGGCGAGGCCCCGAATTCGCTCCGGGTCTCAGCCCACCTTGTTGCTGTTGGGCTGTCTTTTCCGACAGTTCCGAGTCCAAAAATGCCGCAGCCGTTGCGCGGGGGCAACCCGTAGCAACCGCTTTATTGCGCTGCCGTTGCCTTTTGGTGTGATAGTGTAACCCAATGGCAACATGGGCCCGGTGCAGCCCTGGCGCTTTGCGCTTTTGCGGGTTCGCCTCACCCCCATTGCTCTGCTAGCAAACTCGCCATGAATGAATGGATCATCGAAGCGGGAGCCGCGATCGTGGCAGCGCGCGGCTATTGCGAGACGGTACGGACCAGGCTGGCGGCGCGGGTTGCACCCTCGGGCACGCCTGATCCGGCGCTGCTTGAGCGCGAGCAGCACGCGGTCCACGGCTTTGCCTGGGCGTCCGCGACCCTCGCCGCGATCGCGGCGACCACCGACTGGGCGGCACGGGCTGAGGCGGTGGGGCGGTTCGGCGACACGGAAGAATTGACGCTGAGGATCGGGCTGGGCGAAGCACTCGGTCAACTCACTTTCGGGTTGGCGATGAGCGCGAGCGAGGTGGTGCGCCCATCGGCCTTCGGCTGCGAGGCCGAGGCGCGCGCGCTGGCGGGCGAGCCGGCGGTGGCGCGGTTCCTGTCCCAAGGCAGCACCGCTGAAACCCGCGCCGCGTTTGCCACAATGCTGGCGGACGGCGCTCGCCCGGACGAGACGCTTGGCGACGAGACGCTCGATCTGGTGCGGACCAGCTTCCGCACCTTCACCGCCGAAAAGATCACGCCGCATGCCCATGCATGGCACCTCGCCGACGCGCTGATCCCCGACGAAGTGATCGCCGAGATGGCGGCCCTCGGCGTGTTCGGGGTGTGCATTCCGGAAAGCCATGGCGGGCTTGGCATGGGCAAGCTGGCGATGGCGGTGGTCTCGGAGGAGTTGTCGCGCGGGTGGATCTGCGCCGGGAGCCTCGGCACCCGCTCAGAAATTGCGGGCGAACTCATCTCCCATAATGGCACCGAGGCGCAGAAGGCGCGCCTGTTGCCGCTTATCGCCGATGGCACGTGCCTGTCCACCGCGGTGTTTACCGAGCCCGATACCGGATCGGACCTTGCCGCGGTGCGAACCCGCGCCGCCCGCCAGAGCGATGGCAGCTGGCAGGTGACGGGGGCCAAGACCTGGATCACCCACGCCGCCCGCGCCGATCTGATGACGATGCTGGTGCGCACCGATCCCGCACAGCAGGGCTATGGCGGCCTGTCGATGCTGCTCGCCGAGAAGGCCCGCGGCACTGATGACGCGCCGTTTCCCGATGAAGGCATCGATGGCAGCGAGATCGCAGTGCTCGGCTATCGGGGCATGAAGGAATATGCGCTCGGCTTCGATGGCTTTGCGGTTGCGACGGACGGCTTGCTCGGCGGGCATGAAGGGCAGGGGTTCAAGCAGCTGATGCGCACCTTCGAAGGCGCGCGCATCCAGACCGCCGCGCGCGCCATCGGTGTGGCTTGGAACGCGTTTGATCTGGCGCTGGACTATGCGCAGGGGCGCAAACAGTTCGGCGCACCGCTTACCACCTTTCCGCGCGTCGCCGACAAGCTTGCGCTGATGGTGGCCGACATCGTGATGGCGCGCGAGCTGACCTATTTCGCCGCCCGCGCCAAGGACCGCGAGGCGCGCTGCGATATCGAGGCCGGCATGGCCAAGCTGCTCGCTGCACGCACGGCGTGGGGTGCGGCCGACAATGCGGTGCAGATCCACGGCGGCAATGGCTATGCGCTCGAATATCCGATCAGCCGGGTGCTGTGCGATGCGCGGATTCTCAATATCTTCGAAGGGACAGCGGAGATTCAGGCGCAGGTTATCGGGCGTGGACTGCTGGCAGCTCAGGCGCAGACCAGAGCTGCCTAGAGCATCCGGCGCGCCATCGCGTTCGGCGGCGCGGCCAGTTCGCCATCGATCGCCAGCGCGGTCCTGAGATCGACATGGCGCGGATGGTCGCCGCGCAACCGGATCATCCGCCCGACCCGCCGCACCAGCAGCGCCGGATCGAACGGCTTGCGGATGAAATCCTGCGCGCCGGCATAGATCGCCTGCGCCTCGTCGGCCGCGCCGTTCATCGCGGTGAACATCACCACCGGCAGATCGTAGAACTCGGCCGACTGGCGCAGCCGCCGCAGCAGGGTGAGGCCGGATTCGCCGGGCATGGTGTGATCGAGCAGCAGGACATCGGGGCGCTTGCGCTGAACGCAGTCCCAGGCGTGCTCGGCGCTGGTAACCCAGCCGCAGGCGTGCCCGGCGTCGATCAGCACCTCGCTCGCCAGTTCGGCGATCAATTCATCATCGGCAATCAGGATGCGGGCCCTGCGATTAGGGGCCTTTGCGTCAGCCAGGTTCAGCAAACCGATTAACCAATCCATGCTCAAGGCCACCTTGGCGCGGGATTGCGCAGTTTCCCCTATGGCGCGGCCGCGCGGAATGGTGGGGGCAGAGCTCGCCTTGCCCCCGTCATCCGGCGCTGCCAGTGTCGCCCGCGATGATTCGCGAACCTTCACCCGCCATTGCCGAGGCTGATGCCATCGGCCCCTTCCTGCCGACCGATGGCATCCACAACCTGCGCGATTACGGCGGTTATGCCGTGCCGGGCGGCGGGCGGGTGCGTACCGGCCTGCTGTTCCGATCGGGCCAGCACATGGAGGCGAGCGATGCCGATCTGGCGCTGATCCATGCGCTCGACATCCGCATCATCATCGATCTGCGCGGAACGAGCGAGCGCACCGGCTTTCCCTGTCGCCGCCACCCGCAATTCACGGCGCAAGTGATCGCGCATGACGGCGAGACCAGCAATTCCCCGCCGCATGAAGGCGGGGGCGGGCGCGTGGTGATGACCCCGCAAAAGGCGCGCGAACGGATGCTGGCGGTTTACACCCGCATGCCGGTGAACCCTGCGATGATCGCGATGTTCACCCGCTATTTCGCGGCGCTCGATGCGCGCGACGGCGGCAGCTTGGTGCATTGTTTTGCCGGCAAGGACCGCACGGGGATCGCCGCAAGCCTGCTGCTCCACGTGCTCGGCGTTACCCGCGATGATGTGGTAGCCGAGTTCCTGCGCACCAATGATGCGCCCACCCGCGACATCCTCGAACGCCAGTCGCTGCCGCGCATGATCGAGCATTACGGCGAGATCGAGCCCGAGGCGCTGCACAACCTGATGGGGGTGCTGCCCGAGTATATCGAGACCTACTTTGCCGAGGTGACGCGCGCGTCCGGCTCGATCGACGCCTATCTTGCGCAAACTTTAGGTGTAGACGAGGCAAGAAAAGCGCGCCTGCGCGAACGCTTCGTGGCGTGACAATCGCCGCGCCGCATCCCATATCGCGCCCCTGAGATTCACAAGAGGCACCCCACATGGCCACCCATCACACCAAGATGCTCATCATCGGCTCCGGCCCGGCGGGCTATTCCGCCGCGATCTATGCCGCGCGCGCGATGCTGGAACCGATCGTGGTGCAAGGCCTCCAGCCCGGCGGCCAGCTCACCATCACCACCGATGTCGAGAACTATCCCGGTTTTCGCGACGTGGTGCAGGGCCCGTGGCTGATGGAAGAGATGAAGGCGCAGGCCGAGCATGTCGGCACGCGCATGATGTGGGACACGATTGTCTCGGTCGATCTCGAAGGTGGCGCGCCGTTCCGTGCGATTGGCGACAGCGGCGATGAATATATCGGCGAGACCCTGGTGATCTGCACCGGCGCGCAGGCCAAGTGGCTCGGCGTTCCGGGCGAGATGGAGCTGGGCGGCAAGGGCGTTTCGGCCTGCGCGACCTGCGACGGGTTCTTCTACCGCGGCAAGAAGGTCGCGGTGATCGGCGGCGGGAATACTGCGGTCGAAGAGGCGCTCTATCTCACCAACCATTCCGACAACGTCACGCTGATCCATCGCCGCGACAGCCTGCGCGCAGAAAAGATCCTACAGGAACGCCTGTTCAACAACCCCAAGATCACCGTGCTGTGGGACAAGGCGGTGGACAGCTTCGAGGCCGGCGAAAACGGCATGCTGTACCACTTGGCGCTGACCGATACCGTCACCGGCCAAGCGTTGACCCTCGAGGTTGACGGGGCTTTCGTTGCGATCGGTCATGCGCCGGCGACCGAGCTGTTCAAGGGCAAGCTGCCGATCGATGACGGCGGCTATCTGCTGACCGAACCGGGCACGCCCAAGACCGTGATACCTGGCGTGTTTGCCGCAGGGGACGTGACCGATCACGTCTATCGCCAGGCGGTGACGGCGGCGGGCATGGGCTGCATGGCCGCGCTCGACGGCGAGCGCTACCTTGCCGCGCGCGCCCACGCCCATGCCACCAAGCAGACCGAGGCGGCGGAATAAGATCCCGCCGCCCGGCGCTATCCCCAGCCGTTCAGATCAGAACACCGCGATGGCGGCGTGCAGGATCAGCGCCATCAGCACGATGCTCGACAGCGCAAACAGCGCGAAACGGACCATCACGCGGTTGAAGGTCGCCTGCACGATGCTGTGCGCAACCCGCAAGGCCACATAGGCCCAGGCGAGCGTGGTGTTGAACCCGTCGCCCTGACCGATGATCGCCAGCACGATCGCCGCCGCATAGAACAGCGTCGGCGCTTCGTGGAGGTGGTTGTAATTGTCCGCCTTCCAGCTGACCGTGTCGGGCAGATGCGCGCGCAGGCTTGATCCCTCGCCGCCGACGAGGTTCTTGGCGTCGATCCCGGCCTTGTTCATTGCCGGAATGCGGGTGGCATACATCCACACCCACATCACCATGGTCCACGCTAGCAGCGCGACGACGGGTTGCAGAATATCCATACCGATCATGATGTTTTCCTTATGCGGGTAGCGCGGATGGGTCGGCCAGCAGCGTCGCCATCACGGCGCGCACTGCCAGCACGATCAGCGTGATGGTGCTGGCAAGAAACAGGCTGAAGCGCACCGGGATGGTGTTAACGAGGTTCTGCCACAGCGAATGCACGATCCGTAAGGCGACATAGATCCACGCCAGCGTGATATCGAGCGCCGCGGGTCCGGTCACTGCGATGATCAGAACCGTGGCGTAGAACAGTGTCGGCTGTTCGTGCAGGTGGGTGTGATTGTGCGCGGGCCAGTTAGCCTTGTCGGGCAGCACGCCTTCAAGATCATTGCCGCGCACGCCGGCCTTGTTGGGCAGTACGGACTTGTCGGCGATCTTCGCCACCGCGCCGAACCGCGCTGGAATGATCCACAACAACACGATCAGCGTCCACACCACCAGCACGGCGGCGGGCGCGAGCATTTGCGCTTGCATCGATTGATCCCCTCTCGATTGCCTGTTGGGCCTTACGTGCGAGAGCAGGGAATGATTGTCAATTGCAACCTATTGGTCTGAAGGCGGGGCCGTCAGCACATGCAGCTGGAAATAGCCGAAAGCGCCGTGGGTGCTGGCAAGGCCGAGCCCGCGTGCGGCGGCGATGCGGGCGGCGACTGCAGGCATGGCGGCGCGCGGGGTCACGTGAAATTTGGCGAGCCATACGCGCAAGCCTGCGGCAAAGGGGCCGGGCATCCCGCCAAGATCACCGAAATCGACAATGTGAAGCTGCCCGCCAGGCGCCAATTGTCCGGCGGCATGATCGAACGCGCCTTCCCAGTCGGGGATCATAGAGAGCGAATAGGACAGCACGATCCGCTCGAACGCCGGCTCGCCTAGCAGGCTTTGCGGATCGAAGGCGCAGGCATCGCCCTCGCCCAGCCGCGCTTCGGCCCCAAGCGCGGCGCGCGCGCTCTTGAGCATTTCGGCGGAGATATCGAGCCCGAACAGCCGCACCCCCGGCCATGCCTTGGCGATCTTGGCAAGGTTTCGCCCGGTTCCGCAGGCCACTTCCAGCACCCGCATCCCCGCGCGGGCATCCAACCCCTGGATCAGCGTATCACGCCCGAACAGGTAATATTTTCGTGTGAAATCATAGATATGACGCTGTCCGCGATAGACCTCGTCCATCAATGCGGCGTGATTGGGGCGGGGGGCAGAAGCCATCAGGCGAGCTCGTAGATATGCACGCCGCCATAGATCGAAGAACGATCGCGGCGGGTGCAATCGGCGGAGATCTCCTCGAGATAGCGCCACTTGCCAAGGATCGCATTGTCGAGCCGCCCGGTCAGCAGGCTCGGCTCGGCGGCGGTGCGGAACAAGACGCGCGCGCCGGGGCGGCTGGCGCGGGTGATCTTGGTCCACAGATCATCCAGCTGGGCGTTGTTCATCCAGTCCTGCGCGTCGAGCAGCACGAAGCGGTCCATGCTCGCTTCCTCGCGCGCGCCGATCCAGTCGACCATATTGGCGCGGACGACCTCGAGCCGGTCGATCCGCTCCTTCATCGCCTCCCAGTTGGCGCGCTGGAGATAGGGCGGCAGCGGCGCGCCTTCCGAACGGTCATAGCCGCGCCCGAAGGCCTGCCAGGCGAAGTAATTGTCATTCACCTCGAAATCGCAGGCGAGCTTTTCGAGCCGCCGCCGCAGCACTTCGGCCATGCGTTCATCGCCGGCGAGATGCTCGAACTGCGCGGGCGGGATACCGAGGCCGAACAGCGAGGCGGGCTGATCGGTCAGCCAGCGGATGAACTTCTTCTCGAACACCGGCGCCAGCTCGCGCTCGAACACCTCGCGCTGTTCCTCGAGCGTCTGGGCCTCGAGCACCTTGCCGAGATCGATCTTGTAGAGCTTGGCAAAGACGTGGGCGAGACCGATGAAATTGCCGAGCAATCCCGTCTTGTAGATGCCGCGCGTGAAATAGCTGATCCGCTTGCGCCCGCGGATGTCGCGCTTTTCCCAATAGGCGCGGCTTTCCGCGTCGAGATGCGGGGCGATCATCTCGCGGTAAACCGCCGCGTTTTCCTTGTGGTCGGCATGCGCGAAGAAGCGGTGGAAGCGTTCGTAATTGGGCAGGTTCTTGATTGCCGCGATCTTGAGCTTGCCGAGCGCAACGTGGGCGTGGTTGAGATCGACTGCGGTCACGCTTTCAGGGTTCGCGGTGAGATAGGACAGCGCGTTGCAGCTGCCGCTGGCGATGCTCATCACGCGGCTGTCGGGATGGATATCGAGCCCTTCCATATCGACCACCGGATCTTCCCAGATCTGGGCATAGACCAGCCCCTTGAAGGCAAGCGCAAAGGCCTTGTCGAGCAGCTTGTCGCCAAGCCCTGCATCCTTGCGGACCACCGCATCCTCGATAATCCGCTTTGCCTGTGCTGCCATGTTCAAAGGTGTCCTTACGAAACGTCAGGCGCCGGTCATATTGTGCAAGCGTGTCGGCAATGTGACGCTTTCCACAGGCTTATCAGGAGCCGGCGATGGTCCGCGCGAAAGCCGCAGGATCGGCATTGCCGCCGGTGAGCATGATCACGGTGTTTGCGTCCACCGGCACCTTGCCCGCCAGCGCTGCTGCCAGTGCCGCCGCGCCGCCGGGTTCGACCACGAGGCGCAGGTTGGCAAAGGCGAAGCGCTGGGCGGCGCGCACTTCGGCATCGGTCACGGTCACGCCCGGCTCGGCGCGGCCCTTGAGCAGGCCAAGGTTGAGCGGCTTGGTGACATTGGGTTGCAAGGCGTCGCAGATGGTCTTGGGCGCATCGGGCGCGGCGTGGACGAGTTCGCCTGCCGCCATGGCCTGGCCCACCATGTCCCAGCCGACCGGCTCGACCGGATAGATGGCGCTGCCGGGCGCAGCCAGAGCCAGCCCCGCAGCCAGCCCCCCGCCGCCGCAGCAGGTGATGATCCGCGAGGGCGCGCGGCCCAGTTGCGCGGTCGCCTCGATCGCGGCGCTGCCTTGCCCTTCGATAACCCAGGGATCGCCGAAAGCATGAACCAACGTGCCGCCGCGCTCCTCGATCAGTTTGTCGGCAACCGCATCGCGGTCTTCGCCCGGTCGTTGATAGAGCACCACTTCGGCCCCCAGCGCCTTGGTGTTGGCGATTTTCACTTCCGGCGCATCATGCGGCATCACGATCGCTGCGCGGATGCCGAGCCGCTTGGCCGCCCAAGCCACGCCTTGCGCATGATTGCCCGATGATACCGCCACCACACCGGCAGCGCGTTCCTCCTCCGTCAGGTTCACCAGCCGCCACCACGCGCCCCTGATCTTGAACGCGCCGATGGGTTGCAGCACCTCGGCCTTCACCCAGGCCTGCACTCCGCCGATTGCCACCGGCAGGAGTGGGGTGGGCGGCAGGATCGCGGCGACCGCATCGGCGGCAGCCTTGACTCCTTGGGTAGTCGGCATTTTTGACGGCACTTGGCTGACATCGGCTTGGATCATTTGTCCCCACTCATGCATTGGTTTAACCGCGAGCCCAGATTCGCATTACGAAAGGTTCCTATCATGTCGGCAGCAAAATCCAGCACCGTCCTAGTCATTGGTGCGGGCGGGGTGAGTTCGGTGTGCGTCCACAAGATGGCGTTCATTCCGGCAATCTTCCCCGAAATCCACCTGGCCAGCCGCACCAAGTCGAAGTGCGATACGATTGCCGCTTCGGTGCAGGAACGCTGCGGGCGCGATGTGGCGACTTACGAGATCGACGCCGAGGAAGTCCCGGCGATGGTCAACCTGATCCGCAAGACCGGCGCGGGCCTCGTGGTGAACCTCGCGCTGCCCTATCAGGATCTGCCGATCATGGACGCCTGCCTTGAAGCGGGCGTCGATTACCTCGACACCGCGAATTACGAGCCCAAGGAAGAGGCCAAGTTCGAGTATCACTGGCAGTGGGCCTATCACGACCGCTTCAAGGATGCGGGCTTGATGGGGCTGCTGGGATCGGGCTTCGATCCGGGGGTCACCAGCGTCTTCACCATGTGGCTCAAGAAGCACAAATTGAAGACCATCCGCCAGCTCGACATTCTCGATTGCAACGGCGGCGATCACGGCCAGCATTTCGCCACCAACTTCAATCCGGAAATCAACATCCGCGAAGTCACCGCGCCCGCGCGCCACTGGGAGAACGGCGACTGGGTCGAGACCCCGGCGCTGTCGAACAAGGTCGCGTTCGACTTCGAAGCGGTCGGCGCGAAGAACATGTATCTGATGTATCACGAGGAGCTGGAAAGCCTCGCCAAGTTCGTCCCCGAGCTTGAGCGCGCGCGGTTCTGGATGACCTTTGGCGATCAATACATCACCCACCTTACCGTGCTGCAGAATGTCGGCATGACCTCGATCGAGCCGGTGCGCTATCAGGGAAAGGACATCATCCCGCTGCAATTCCTCGCCGCCGTGCTCCCCAAGCCCGAAACGCTGGGCGAGACTACCAAGGGCAACACCAATATCGGCGTGATCGCAACCGGCGAGGCGCTCGACGGCTCGGGCGAGAAGACGTTCTACATCAAGAACATCTGCAGCCACGAAGCCGCCTATGAGGAAACCGGCAATCAGGCCGTCAGCTACACCACCGGCGTCCCCGCGATGATCGGTGCGGCGATGCTGGTGCGCGGTGACTGGCAGGGTGATGGCGTGTTCAACATCGAACAGATGGATCCCGATCCCTTCATGGACATGCTTAACGCCCACGGCTTGCCGTGGACGGTCGAGGAAATGGCCGGACCGGTGAACTTTTGATGCACCGCCGCACGCTTGCGGTGCTTGCGGTGCTGGCGCTCGCCGCCTGCACTGCCGCGCCGGTGCGCAACGAGGTGCCGCAGCTGGCGGTCGACGCGGGCTGGCCGACGATTCCGGTGGGCGCCAAGTTCGGCGAGGTCAGCGCGGTTGACCTCGACGCAGACGGCAATGTCTGGGTGCTCCACCGCGCCGGACGGGTGTGGGAGGAGCCGTTCCCCAAGGAGCCCATCGCCGAGCCGACCGTGTTCAAGTTCGCGCCTGACGGGACTTTGCTGGCCCAATGGGGTGCGGGGCTGTTCATCATGCCGCACGGCCTCTCGATCGACGCGGCAGGCAAGGTGTGGATCACCGATGTCGGGCATGAGCAGGTGTTCCGCTTCAGCCCCGATGGCACACAGGAACTGGTGATCGGCGAGCAGGGCGTGAGCGCGCAGGACGCGACCCATTTCGGTCGCCCCGCCGATGTCGCATTCCTCGGAGAGCGCGTGCTGGTCGCCGATGGCTACGTCAACACCCGCGTCGCCGAGTTCACGCCGCAAGGCAAATTCCTGCGTGACTGGGGCACCTTCGACGTCGCCCATGCGGTCGCGGTGGACGAGACGCACATCTACGTCGCCGACCGCGAGAATGCGAGCATCCAGATCTTCGATCATGCGGGGAAGCTCGCCGAAAGCCGCGTTTCTCCGGCGGGCAATCACACCTATAGTCTGAAGCCACTGGGCGGCGGGCGTTTGCTCGCGGTCGAGGGGCGCGATGGCGCCGACCGCAAGGGCGCGGTGATCCGCCTCTATGGTGCCGACGGCTCCTCTGAAGCCTCCTACAATATCGGCTTGCCTGGCAAGGACGCCAGCCTCGGGCATGATCTTGCGATCGGGCCGGACGGGCATATCTATGCCGCCGACGTGGCGGGCGGGCGCGTCGTGCGTTTCTCTCTCCCCGATCAAGCGAACAGGACCAATGCAAACCAAAGCCGGTGATCCGGGCGCCTTTGCCCATTTCGATCTGTCGCGGGTTGATAGCCCCGCCTTCGTGGTTGACGCCGCGAAGCTGCGCGCCAATTGCCGCGTGCTCGCCGGCGTGCGCGATGCAGCGGCGGCAGACGGTGCGGATATCAAGGTGTTTGCGGCGCTCAAGGCCTTCTCGATGTGGTCGGCAGCCCCCATCATTGGCGAATATCTCGACGGCGTGTCCACCTCCGGCCTGTGGGAAGCGCGGCTCGCGTCCGAGTTCTACGACGGCGAGATCGCGACCTATTCCGCCGCCTTCAAGCCCGAGGAGCTGGAAGAAATCTGCCGCCTTTCGGATCACGTGATCTTCAACTCCCCCTTTCAGCATGATCGCGCGCGGCTGATCCTCGAACACGCCGCAGCCAACGGCGCGCCGGTCAGCGTGGGGCTGCGCATCAATCCGCAGGTGGCCACCGGCGAAGTCGTCAAATATGATCCCAGCGCGCCGGGTTCGCGGCTCGGCTTCCCGCTCGACCAGCTCACCGAGGAGCACATTGGAGGGGTCGAGGGCATCCACTTCCACAACCTGTGCGAACAGGATTTCGAGCCATTGAAAGCCACCTGGGACCGGGTGTTCGATGTGATCGAACCGTTCTTCGGCCAATTGAAGTGGATCAACATGGGCGGCGGGCACCACATCACCCGCGCCGATTACCAGCGCGAGGAGCTGGTCGAGTTCCTAAAGGATGCGGCCGAGGACACCGGCTGCCAGATCATCCTTGAACCGGGCGAGGCGGTCGCGCTCGATGCCGGGATTCTGGTCGGCACGCTGCTCGACACGATGTTCAACGAAGTCCCGGTCGGCATCACCGATATCTCGGCCACCTGCCACATGCCCGATGTGCTCGAAGCGCCCTATCGCCCCGCGATGCTGGGCGAGATCGCCGATGAGGGCATGATCCCGATCCGGCTGGGCGGGCCGTCTTGCCTCGCGGGCGATGTGATCGGCGATTACCGCCTGCCGGTCCCCGCCCAACCCGGCGCGCGCTTCGCCTTCCTCGATCAGGCGCATTATTCGATGGTCAAGACCAACACCTTCAACGGTGTCGCCCTGCCTTCGATCTGGATGTGGGACAGCGAGAGCGACGCGCTCGACTGCATCAAGCGCTTCGATTATGAAGATTTCAGGGATCGTCTGAGTTGATCCGGGTGCTCCCGGCGAGCGGGGTGCAGGGGACATTATGAAATTTGCTTCAACCATGCTCTCCGCTGCGCTGGCCTTCGCCCCCTTTGCCGCGCCGGCGCGCGCGCAGCAATTCGTGGCCGGCGAGATCAAGAAATCGGTGGTGAACGCTGATCTGGCCGCAGTGGTCGGCGCGCTTGGCCATCAGGTGCTTGAACAGGACGACACGGACAAGGTGCTGGTGGTGGCGCAGAGCGCGGCCCAGATCAAATATGTGCTGATGGGCACCGCCTGCGACACCAACGGCTTGGCGGGGTGCCAGGGCGTGCTTATCCAGGCGCAGTTCGACCTGCCCCCCGGCACCACCTTCGAGTCCGTCGCGCAGGCCAATCTGCAATACAGTGCGCTCAACGTGTGGGTCGATATCGAGCAGAAGTCGCTGGGGTTCAACCGCTACGTCGTGCTTGATGAAGGGGTGACGATGGCCAACCTGCGCGCCAATGTGGAGGTGCTGATGGCCCTCATCGGCGGTGCCTATATGGTGGCTGCGGGCGAGCCGGTTGCCGCCGAGACGCTGGAAACCGCGACCTCCTCCTAAAGCCCCTTGCGCCCGAAGCCGCCGGCGGGGCGCTGCACGATCGGCGCGTCGATCATTTCGCCGTGGAGCGCGCGGGTTTCCAGATCGACCGGCGCGCGCGCCTCGGCCAGCACCCGGCCGCGCTCGTTCTGGTTGATCGCTAGCGCCAGGCCCGCCAGCGCGGCGAACTGCGCGGCGGCTTCCTCGACCCGCAGCCGGTCTTCGGTTGCATCCATCGTGCCGCTCTCGAACAGATTGCGGCCCTCGACCGTGATGATCACCTGCCCGGCGATCAACAGCGCGCGCAGTTCTTTCGCGCCGAACGCGCGTTCCAGCTTGAGCAGGTGCTCGACATAGGAGGGATGCACCAGCACGCGGGCCTCGACCTGATCGTCGCTGAACAGGCCGAACACCTCGGCAAAGGCGGGGTGGACTTGATCGACGAAATCGAACTGATGGCCGTCAATCGTGATCGAGTCCTTCGCGCCGCCGAGCCCGAACCACTTGCGGTGTTCGCCGGCGCGCTGGAGCAGAGTGGTGGAGCGGAACGGACGTCCGAACGCCATCTGGATGATCACCCCGCGGAACACCGTCTCCCAGCGCTCGTTCTTGCCACCGCCGCGCCGCTCCTCGAGATGGGCCTCGTAGAGATTGAAGGCGTGGCCTTCGAGCGCGCCGTACCAGCGATCCTCGAATTCCGCGCGATCATGCTTGGGCACCAGCCCGAAGCGCTTGGCGCCCTCGAATTCCGCGCCCGGTTCCACATCATGGGCATACTGCACCCCGTGGCTGGCGGCGATCGCGGCGTTGATGCCGATCTTGATGGTGTGCTTGGCCGCAGCGATCGGCTGATAGCCCCACCAGATCGCAGCGGAGATTCCGCCCAGCGCGACGAACCCGCGGAAGGTTGCGATCGATTCGGGCCCGAACCACACGAAGGCCAGCACCGGCATCAGGATGGCCGCGCTCCAGGTCCAGCGCGAATAGGCCTGCTCCCTTGCCGCAGCGCGCATGGCGGTCTGCTGCTCGAGCCACTGGGCGAGCCCCGCCTGCATCAGATGGTCCACATTCGCGTGCATGGTTCCATCTCTAGCCCAATCTTGTCTGCATTCCCTTAATGATTGCGTATTATAAGCCCCCCTAACAAAGGAGCCTATGCGTCATGAGTGATCTTCTCGTCTGGTTCTGGACTTCGGCGGTTCTGGTGCTTGTCGTCGGTCTCGTGCTGCTGCTCATTGCGATTTACAACAATCTCGTCCGGCTGCGGCAGAACGTGCGGCAGGGGGTGGCCGATATCGACGCCCAGCTGCGCCAGCGCCATGATCTGATCCCCAATCTGGTCGAAGCGGTGAAGGGCTATGCCGGCCACGAAGCCGCCACGCTCGAAGCCGTGATCAATGCGCGCAATGTCGCTGCCAAGAACGAGCCGAGCGCCGCGGGCGAGCAGAAGCTCAAGATCGCGCTCGACAACCTCTTGGCGCTGGGCGAGGCCTATCCCGATCTCAAGGCCAGCGGCAATTTCCAGTCGCTCCAGAACGAACTCGGCGATGTCGAGGACAAGCTCGCCGCCGCTCGCCGCGCATTGAACGCGGCTGCGGCGCGCTTCAACTCGGCGCGCGAAGCGTTCCCCGCGGTGCTGTTTGCCGGACTGCTCGGTTTCGGCCCCGAATCCTTCGACCGAATCGCCGAGAGCGAGAAGGGCACCGTCGACCAGACCCCAAAAGTCGCCTTCTGACCCTGCAAATGTGACGGAAATCCCCGTGATTTCCGTCACATTTCGGTCAAGCTGCCGAGTCTGTCTTCAAAAAGTAACATTTGGGCCCGCGCGGGCCCATTTTTCGTTTGCAATTCCCCCCCCAGGCCCTAAACGCGCCCTTCCGCTGCCCCAAGGGGACTTCCAAACCGCAAGGCAGCTTGTCGTTTTATGGTTTTCAAAAACCGTTTTGGGGGTCCCTTGAGTTGCACATCTATCCTGACGCACTGGCTGTAGTCCGCGACCTTCGTCCGGACGAACCCGTCATCCTCAATCGCCCGCACGCCGCGCGGCGCGCCGCCCGCTTCTTTGTCGATAAGTTCCCGGGCAAGGTGCTCTATGCGGTGAAGGCCAACCCGGCGCCTGATCTCATTCAGGTGCTGTGGGACGCGGGCGTCACCCATTACGACGTCGCCTCGATTGCCGAGGTGCGGCTGGTGCGTGCCCTCCTTCCTGAGGCCGTGCTGTGCTTCATGCATCCGGTGAAGACCCCAGCGGCGATTAGCGAAGCCTATTTCAATCACGGCGTGCGCACCTTCAGCCTCGATTCGGTCGAGGAGCTGGAGAAGATCGTCGACGCCTGCCGCGAGCCGGTCACCGGCGAGCCGGCGACGGACCTGCGCCTGTGCGTGCGGCTGCGCGTCTCCTCGGAATATTCCGAGCTTTCGCTGGCCTCCAAGTTCGGCTGCGACCTGATCGAAGCGCCGGCCTTGCTGCGCGAAGCCCGCCAGCATTGCGACTGGCTCGGCGTGTGCTTCCATGTCGGCAGCCAGGCGATGACCCCGTTCGCCTTCGTCCAGGCATTGGACCGCACCCGCGCCGCGATTGCCGAGGCATCGGTCGTAATCGACATGGTCGATGTCGGCGGGGGCTTCCCGAGCTCGTACCCGGGCCTCGAGCCGCCGCCGATGGAAGATTACTTCGCGATCATCGCGCGCCACTTCGAAGCCCTGCCAATCGCCTACAACGCCGAGTTGTGGTGCGAGCCCGGCCGTGCGCTGTCGGCGGAATATTCCTCGATGATCGTGCAGGTGAACAAGCGCCGCGGCGAGGAACTCTACATCAACGACGGCGCCTACGGCGCGCTCTATGACGCCGCCCACGTGGCATGGCGCTTCCCGGTGCGCGCGCTCGAGGACGACCTGATCGAGGACGACGAGGATTTCGCCTTCTACGGGCCGACCTGCGACGATGCCGACTACATGAAGGGGCCGTTCAAGCTCCCGGCGGATATCCAGGCAGGCGACTATATCGAAGTCGGGATGCTCGGGGCTTACGGCGCGGCGATGAAGACCGGCTTCAACGGCTTTGGCGCAGCGCAGGTGGTGATCGTCGCCGACGAGCCGATGATGAGCCTGTTCAACGGCACCCGCAAGCGCGAAGCCAGCGATAATGTGGTGAGCCTGCGCTAACCACTGGGCTTCCGGCTGCCATACGCGGCTTGGGCGTCGATCAGGTCTTCGAGGAACAGGCTGGAGAGCGCATGGCGGGAGGAGACGCCCGCCTTGGCGTAGATCGACGTCAGCTGCGCGCGCACCGTGCCTTCGGCAACCTGCCGCAGCTCGGCGATCTCGGCGGTCTCGCACCCCTTGAGCGCGAACAGCGCGACTTCGGTCTCGGCCTCGGTCAGGCGCCATTCGGCAAAGCGGCTGGCCATGATTTCGGCGATCGCACCGCGCGCCACCTTGAGCGCCTGCTCGTTGCGATGCGCGACCTCGAGCATCCGGTGGGTCTGCCATGCCCCCAGCATCACGCCGGCCAGCAGGGCGAAGGCAATCAGTACCTCGGCCAAAATGTGCAGCCCCCATTCTTCCGATGCGATGTCGACTGCGGCATCGCCGATGAAAAAGGCCGCGGCAATCGCCTGCACCACGACAATCACGACGACCACCGCAATCCGGCGGTCGCCGCGTTGTAGGGTTGATGGCGGGGTGCTGGTCACTTTCCTCCTGGCAGCATCGCGGTGATCGTGCGCTTGCCGGAGCGCGCGGTTTCGAAGGCTACGCCGGTAATATGCAGCAGGATGAGCGCATAGAGAAGGTTGACGGCGACTTCGTGCACCTCTTCCAGCAGCTCTCCCGCGCCGCCCTCTTCGCTTTCCTCGCTTTCGCCGCCAGCGGCCTCTTGGCGGTATTCGCCCGAGACAAATTCAGCCGAGCTGATCGTCGCATCGACCGCAGGCGGGGCGCCGGCCATGCCTATCCCGCTGGAGATGATCACCGCAAGGCAGGCCCAAAGCGCATAGACCATCAGCGCGCCCAATGGATTGTGCGATATGTGAACCTCGCGCTTGCCTGCGCGGATGTCGCCGATATGCGCCAGCGCCTTGGCAGGGCTCGGCTTGAACGAGGCGAACCGCGCGGTGTTGGGGCCGATAAAGCCCCACAGCATCCGCAAGGCCAGCAGCGCGGCGAGCGTGTATCCGGCATAGATATGCGCGATCGAACCCTCGTCCACGATCAGGGCATTGGTGATCACCACGGCGGCAATGCCCCAATGGGTGATCTTTACCAGCGGATCCCACCGGCGGGCGGGGGCGGTGTGCTCGGTCATGGCGGTGTTCCTTTGCGTGTCGTAGCAAAAGGAACCTGTGCCTAGTGCAGGCCCGGCGCCATTGGCGCGGTGCTTAGGCGAAGGCCGATAAGCAGGCGCTTATGCCGCCATCGCATCAATCAAACCCCACAAACCGCGCGGCCTCCTCCACGCTCTTGCGCAGGGACACCACCGCGTTCGCCGGAAAGTCCGGGTCGGGCCAGCCGAGCGCGACCGCTTTCATGATCACCTGATCCTCGGGGATGCCCGCGTGTTTGCGCACCACGGGGCTTTGCATGATCCCTTGCGAATTGATCACGCAGCCGAGGCCCCGCGACCATGCCGCGTTGACCAGCGCAGTGGTGACCGCCCCGCAATCGAAGGCGGTGTCGTCGGAATTGCCAAGCTCGCGGTCATAGGTGACGATCACGCAGACCGGTGCGTCGAACTGGCGGAAGCCGCGCAGCACCCAGTCCTGGCGCGCGTCCTTGTCGTCGCGTTCGATCCCCATCGCGCCGAACAATTGCTTGGCGACCTCGACCTGGCGATCACGGTGGACGCCCGCGAAGGCCTCGCCGCGGCGGAATTCGCGGCTGTCGGGCACGCCGGCGAGAATGTTTTCGGTGTTGCCCTTGCGGATCCGGTCAAGCGGTTCGCCGGTGATTACGTGGAAATGCCACGGCTGGGTGTTCATCGAGGTCGGCGAGCGCATTGCCATCGCCAAAATATCCTCGATCAGCGCGCGCGGCACGGGCTTGTCGAGATAGCCGCGGATAGAACGCCGCCCGAGGACGATCTCGGCGTAAGTCTGGTCAGGCGTGCCGCCCATTGTTCTCTCTCCCGAATCTGTTTTCGCGGAGGAGGACTAGCGCAGCCATGGCGCGGCTCAAAGGACGCTACTGCAGGGCGGGGGCGATCAGGCCGCTTCCGCCAGATCCAGCTCGAGCCGGTCCCAGATTTCCACCACCGCCGACGTTAGCTCGTCCATCATCGGCTCGGTGTGGTGCGGGCCGGGGGTGAAGCGCAGCCGCTCGGTGCCGCGCGGCACGGTGGGGAAGTTGATCGGCTGCACATAGACGCCGTATTCGGCGAGCAGGATGTCGCTGATCTTCTTGGCGCGGATCGGATCGCCCACCATCAGCGGGACGATGTGGGTGACCGAATCCATCACCGGCAGGCCGGCTTCGGCAAACTTGAGCTTGAGCTGGGCGGCGGCGCGCTGCTGGGCGTTGCGCTCGACGCTGCTCTCCTTGAGGTGCCGCACCGAAGCGAGCGCGCCTGCCACCAGCACCGGCGACAAGGAGGTCGTGAAGATGAAGCCCGGCGCGTAGGAGCGGATGCAGTCCACCACCTTGGTGCTCGCGGCGATATAGCCGCCCATCACCCCGAAGGCCTTGCCCAGCGTGCCTTCGATAATGTCGATCCGGTGCGCGGCATTGTCACGCTCCGAAATCCCGCCCCCGCGTGCGCCATACATGCCGACCGCATGGACCTCGTCGATATAGGTCAGCGCGTTGTATTTCTCGGCCAAGTCGCAGATCGCGTGGATCGGGGCGACATCGCCGTCCATCGAATAGACGCTTTCAAACGCGATCAGCTTGGGCGTGTTCGCATCCTCGGCCGCCAGCAGTTCTTCGAGATGGGCGACATCATTGTGGCGGAAAACGCGCTTGTCGCAGCCCGAATTGCGGATGCCCGCGATCATGCTGGCGTGGTTCAACTCGTCCGAAAAGATCACGCAGCCCGGCAGCAGCTTGGCTAGCGTCGAGAGCGTCGCATCATTCGAGACATAGCCCGAGGTGAACAGCAGCGCGGCATCCTTGCCATGCAGATCAGCGAGCTCGTTCTCGAGCTGGACGTGGAGATGCGTGTTGCCGCCGATATTGCGCGTGCCGCCCGAGCCTGCGCCAACATTGTGCAGCGCGGCTTCCATCGCGCCGATCACCTTGTCGTGCTGGCCCATGCACAGATAGTCGTTCGAGCACCACACCGTGATCGGCTTGGGGCCGTTGTGGCCATGGAAACAGCGCGCGTTGGGATAGGCGCCCTTGTTGCGCAGAATATCGATGAAGACCCGGTAGCGGCCTTCCTCGTGCAGGCGGTCGATCGCCTGATCAAAGATCTGATCGTAGTTCACTGCCTGCGTCTCTTCACTGCGGCGCGCCGTTTCACCGGGGCTGCCTCATGTCATGCCTGCTTCACCTGCCGACAACTGCCGACGCGGCGGAAGGTTTCAGAAGGTTATCTAGGCTCGCGGGGGGCGTTTTGCCACCGCGATCTTTGCGAGTGTTTCGCAAGCGGTCATGCGAAAATCAGAAGGCTTCTGCCGCGCCGAAACCGCGTGCGCCAAGCGCCGCCTCGAGACCGTCCGCGCCGGTTATCGGCCCGGTGACGATGAAGCGGTTGGGGGCGCCGCCTGCGGCAAAGCGCTGCCCTTCGAGCAAGTGGGCGATCCGCCGCGCGATCCCGGCCGCGCCATCGACCTGACGGACCTTTGGTCCGAAAGCGGCGGCGAGTTCGTCCGAGAGCAGCGGGAAGTGGGTGCAGGCGAGCACCAGCGTGTCGATATCCGCGCCGCCGGGCATGGCGGCGAGCCCATCGCGCACTTCCGCGATCAGCGCCGGATCGACCGATTTGCCTCGAAGCTTGACCTCGGCCGCGTCGACCAGCCCGGGCGCCGCGATCCGCAGCAGGCGTTTGCCTTGGGCGAACTGCCTCTCGAGATCATCGACATAGGCCTGCCGGATGGTCGCCCCGGTGCCGACCAGGCCGATGGTGCCGGTCACAGTCTGCGCGGCGGCAGGCTTGATCGCGGGCACGGTGCCGACCACCGGAATCTCCAGCACATCGCGCACCATGCCGAGCGCGATGGTCGAGGCGGTGTTGCAGGCGATGCAGGCGAGGCGCGGCTGGTAGCGCTCGGCCATCCGCCCGAGCAGCCCTGCAACGCGGGTGGCGATCTGCGTCTCGGTCTTGGTGCCATAGGGCAGGCCGGCGAGATCGGCGGCATAGATCACCGGCGCGTCCGGCAGCACTTCGCGCAAGGCGTCGTAAACGGTCAGCCCGCCGACGCCGGAATCGAACAGCAGGATGGGGGAGGATGGGGTGTCCGACAAAATTCCTCCGTTCGCCCTGAGCTTGTCGAAGCCCCGGCTTTCTTTTGGAATGTCCGGCGCTAGAAGAAGTGCAGCCCTCCGACAAGCTCAGGGCGAACGGAGGGTTGTCTTGGATTTCGTTTTCGCCGCCATTCTTGGATTTCTCCTCGGCTCGATCCCTTTCGGCCTGATCCTCACCCGCGCGGCGGGGCTGGGGGATGTGCGCCAGATCGGCAGCGGCTCGATCGGGGCGACCAATGTGCTGCGCACCGGCAACAAGGGGCTCGCGGCGGCGACCGTGCTGCTCGATGCGGCCAAGGCGGCGATCCCGGTGCTGGTGGCTAAGGCGTTCTGGCCGGGCATGGAAGGCATCGCAGCCGTGGCGGGCGTCGCAGGGCATTGCTTCACGCCGTGGCTCGCCTTCAAAGGCGGCAAGGGCTTTGCTAGCGCTGCCGGAGCACTGGGCGCGCTCGCATTTCCGGCGTTTTTTGTCTGCGCGATGATCTGGGTGGCGACGCTCGCGATCAGCCGGATTTCGTCGGTGTCTTCGCTGGTGAGCGTGATCGCCGCGCCGCTGGTGGCCTGGGGCATGGGGTTTGGCCAAGTGATCGCGCCGCTGGTCGCCATCGCAGCCATCGTCATTTTCCAGCACCGCGCCAATATCGGGCGGCTGATGCGGGGGGAGGAGCCCAAGATCAGCGTCTCTGCCAAGACATGACGAGAGCGATCATCTGATGGAGTAAACGGGGTCGAATCCGGTGCTCTGACAGCCAGAAGCCTTCGCGCGGATCCGCCTGCTGCGCTCGCCCAATATCGGGCCGGTGAGCTATCGCCAGCTGCTCGCGCGCTTCGGGACTGCGGGCGCGGCGCTCGATGCGCTGCCCGATCTCGCCAGCCGGGGCAGAAGGCCATACCACGCCGCCAGCACGGAGAGCATCGAGCGCGCGGTCGCCGCGGTGCGCAAGGCGGGCGCGCGCTAACTGTTCTACGATCAGAGCGATTACCCAGCGCTGCTGGCCGAACTCGATTCTGCCCCGCCGATTATGACCTGCCGCGGGCGGCTGGCACTGGGGCACGCGCAATGCGTCGCGCTGGTTGCTGCACGTAATGCCAGCGCGGCGGCGGTCAAGCTGGCGCGCGATTTCGGCGCGGCCCTGGCCGAGGCGGGCTTCACCGTCGTCTCGGGCCTCGAACGCGGGGTCGACAGGGCGGCGCACGAAGGCGCGTTCCCAGCGACCATCGGGGTGATCGCGAGCGGGATCGACATCGACATCGCCTATCCCCCGCAGCACACCTACCTGCAAAACCGCATCGCCAATGAGGGCATGCTGGTCGCCGAACAGCCCCCGGCACCGAGCCGCGCGGGCGGCATTTACCTTCGAGGAACCGCATTATCGCCGGCCTCGCGCTCAGCACGCTGGTGGTCGAGGCCGCGCCGCAATCGGGCTCGCTGATCACTGCGCGGCTGGCGGGCGAGGCGGGGCGCGAGGTGATGGCGATCCCCGGCTCCCCGCTCGATGCGCGCGCGCTGGGTTGCAATCAGCTGATCCACGAAGGCGCGGTGCTGGTGCAGACCCCCGAGGAGGTGGCCGAACTCCTGCAAAGCTTCACCGGCGCCCCGCGCTCGCGCTTCCGCGTGACCGAGGGCGCCGCCGATTTCTACTATGCCGAACTTGCCGAGGCCGAGTGGGACGCGGGCGATACCGAGGCGATCGCCGCGCTGCTCTCCTACGCGCCGGTCGCGATCGACGAGCTGATCCGCCAGTCGGGCATGGGTACGGCGGTGGTGCACATGGCGCTGCTCGAACGCGAACTGGCGGGCGAATTGGAACGCCACGAAGGCGGGCTTGTCAGGCGCGCCGGGTGATGCTCAAATACGGATAAACTGATTGAGATCAGACAGATGCAACGTGAAGTGCGGTTCAACGACCTGTTCAATGCCACCTTCGAGACAATTTTGGCCAATCGCACCGCGACGCTGCTCTTCCTGGCGGTGACGGTGCCGATCGGCGGGGCATCAGTGGCGCTGCTCGACACCGTGAGTGGCAATCCGGCCGAGCTGTTTTCCGGCACCTTGCGCAGCTTTGGCACGGCGGCAGGGATCGTTGCGGTGATCCTTCTCGGGATGGTGACGCAATATTGGCTCACCATGGCGATGCTGCGCCGCTCGCTCCACGCGGACTTTGATCGCCTGCTGCCCTATCTCGGCATTTCGCTGCTGAGCATTAGCGGCGTCACGCTCGGAATAGTGCTGCTGGTGATCCCCGGCCTCATTCTTGCAACCCGCTGGGTGCTGGTCACGCCTTTGGTGCTGGATCGCGAGACGCCGGCGATGGACAGCTTCGTAGAAAGCTGGGAGCGCACCCAGAGCAGCGCCTGGTCGATCTTCGGCGTGTTTGTCGTGCTGGTAGTGTTGTACTTGATCCCCAACGGCATGAGCCAGTTCCTGACAGACCGGCTGAACGGTAATGCGCGCATTGCAGGCTGGCTGATCGAATCCCTGATCTCGCAGATCTGGACCATCGTCTCGATCGGCATATCGGTCGGCGCCTACCGCCTGCTGGGGGACAGCACCCGCGAGCTCGAAGAGGTCTTCGCCTGAAAGATCGCGCCGCTCCGGGACGCCGCCGGTTGACCGCGCCTGCCGCGCACCGCAAAGCTATTCCGATGCAAATAAAGAACGCCCCGTGAACGCCAGCTACGCCCCAAAGCAGGAACTCCAATACGGCGCGCTGATCTCGCGTTCCTTCGAGAACCTGTGGCTGATCTGGTGGCGGGTGCTGGCCTACCTTCTCGCGGTGGGGCTGCTGGGCTTCGGGATGCCGCTGTTCGGGAACGAATCCACCGGGGTGATCGGGTTCGTGCTCTATTTCGCTGGGCAGTATTGGCTGTTTCATGCCGCTCTGAAGGGGCGCGGATTGCTGCAAACCACGCGCATCCGCTTTTTCAGCTTCATCGGGCTGGCTGCACTGCTGATCCTGCCGATCATGTTCGGCCTTGCTGCATTCCTCGCGCCGGGGCTGTTTCTCGTCGCGCGCTGGATCGCGGCGCCGGCATTTATCGTCGCGCGGGGGCATGGGGCGTTTGCTTCTACCGAGGCGAGCGCCGATGCGGTGCGCGGATCAACCACGAGGGTGGCGACGGCTGCGGTGGTGCTGTTCCTGATCACGTTCGCCTGTTCGGCGGTTATCGACGGGATCGGGAAGGCTCTTGGCGGGTTTGAAGCTTTTGGCGCGGTGGATCCGCTCGATTTGATCGAGGGGCATCTGCTTCCGCTGCTGCTGCTCGGCCTGTCGGTCGCCGTCTACGAGATGGCGGGACGCAAGGACACCATGATCGAGGACGTGTTCGGCTGAAACCCCGCGCGGCCCCCTTCACACAAGCCGCTTGACGGCCTAGGCGGCGCCGCTCCACCTTCGCGCGTACACACGTAAGGGACGCCCCGGCACAGTTATGCAGCTTGTTATCGTTGAATCCCCCGCCAAGGCGAAGACCATCGAGAAGTATCTCGGCAAGGACTTCAAGGTCCTCGCGTCCTATGGCCATGTCCGCGATCTGCCGCCCAAAGATGGCAGCGTCGATCCGGAGGCGGATTTCGCGATGGAGTGGGAACTCTACCGCGAGAAGCAGAGCCGCTTCAAGGAAATCGCCGATGCGGCGAAGGGCGCAAGCCGCCTCGTGCTGGCGACCGACCCCGACCGCGAGGGCGAGGCGATCAGCTGGCACGTGCTGGAGCTCTTGAAGAAGCGCAAGAGCGTGCCCTCGCTGGTCGACCGCGTCACCTTCAATGCAATTACCAAGCAGGCGGTCACCGAAGCGATGGCGCGCCCGCGCGAGCTCGATCAGCCGCTGATCGACGCCTATCTGGCGCGGCGTGCGCTCGATTACCTGTTCGGCTTCACGCTCTCGCCCGTGCTGTGGCGCAAGCTGCCCGGTGCCAAGAGCGCGGGCCGCGTGCAATCGGTCGCGCTGCGGCTGATCGTCGAGCGCGAGCGCGAAATCGAGACCTTCCGTGCGGACGAATACTGGAGCGTCGTTGCGCGGATGCAGCACGATGGCACCGCATTCGATGCGCGGCTGGTCAAGTTCCGCGGCGAGAAGCTGGAGAAGCTGAGCCTCGGGGCGCAAGGCATCGCGATGGAGGCCAAGGCTGCGGTCGAGGCGGGGCGCTTCACGGTCGAGGGCGTCGAGACCAAGCCAGTCAAGCGCAACCCCGCGCCGCCGTTCACCACCTCGACGCTCCAGCAGGAGGCCGCGCGCAAGCTCGGCTATTCGGCGCAGCATACCATGCGGCTGGCCCAGAGCCTCTACGAGGCGGGTGCGATCACCTATATGCGCACCGACGGCGTGCAGATGGACATGAGCGCGATCCTCGCCGCGCGCGATGCGATAGATGCGCGCTTCAGCCCCGAATACCGCCCGGAAAAGCCGCGGATGTATTCGACCAAGGCGAAGAACGCGCAGGAAGCCCACGAGGCGATCCGTCCGACCGATTTCACCCGCGACCGCGTTGGCGCAGGCGACGAGGGCAAGCTCTACGACCTGATCTTCAAGCGCGCGATGGCGAGCCAGATGGCGACCGCGCAAATGGAGCGCACCACGGTCACCTTGCGCGATGCCACCGGCCAACACGAGCTGCGCGCCACCGGCCAGGTGATCCGCTTCCCGGGCTTCCTCGCGGTCTATCAAGAAGGCTTCGACGAGATGGCCAATGGCGATGACGAGGACGAGGACGGCCTGCTCCCCGTGCTGAAGGCGGGCGACTGCCCGGCCAAGCGCGCGGTGGATGCGACCCAGCACTTCACCCAGCCGCCGCCGCGTTTCTCAGAAGCATCGCTGGTCAAGCGCCTCGAAGAGCTCGGCATCGGGCGTCCCTCAACCTACGCCTCGACCATTCAGACCCTGCGTGACCGTGCCTATGTGCGGATGGAGAAGAACCGCTTCTTCGCCGAGGAATCGGGCCGGCTGCTGACCGCCTTCCTCGAACGCTTCTTCCCCACCTATGTCGCCTATGACTTCACCGCGGGCATGGAGGACGAACTCGATATCGTCTCCGACGGGCGCGAGGATTACAAGCTGCTGCTTGCCCGTTTCTGGAAGGATTTCAAGCCCAAGGCCGACGAGGTGATGGAGAAGCTCCCCTCGGAAGTGACCGAGGCGCTGGACGAATACCTCTCAGACTTCCTGTTCCCGCCCAAGGACGACGGCAGCGACCCGCGCGCCTGCCCGCTCTGCGCCAGCGAAGGCCGCGCTAATGGCCGCCTCAGTCTGCGCGGCGGCAAGTTCGGCGCGTTTGTCGCCTGCGTGAACTATCCCGAATGCAAGTTCACCCGCCGCTTTGCCCAGCCGGGCGACGAGGGCGCGGACGGCGCCGATGACGGTGTGATCGGCCAGCACCCCGAAACCGGCGAGTACATCCACCGCAAGACCGGCCGCTTCGGCCCCTATGTCCAGATGGGCGAGGGCAAGGAAGCCAAGCGCGCCAGCATCCCCAAGGATCTCGACGATTTCGATTTGGATTGGGCGGTGAAGCTGCTCGATCTGCCGCGCATCATCGGCGCGCATCCTGATACGGGGCTCGAAATCGAAGCCAATATCGGGCGTTACGGCCCCTATCTGCGGCACGATGGCAAGTATGGCAAACTCACCAATACCCGCGAGGTGTTCGAGGTGGGGATGAACCGTGCGGTCGATTTGCTCGCCCAGGCCGCCAACCGCGGCGGCACAGCGCGCGGCACGGCCACCGCGGCGATCGCGACATTGGGCGCGCACCCTGTAAGCGGCGGCGAGATCAAGGTCATGCCGGGGCGCTACGGACCTTACGTCACCGACGGCACCACCAACGCCACGATCCCGCGCGATGCCAAGCCCGAGGATGTGACGCTCGAACAGGCGATCGAACTGATCGACGCGCGCATCGCCAAGGGTCCGGCCAAGGGCAAAGCCAAGAAAAAGGCTGCCCCCAAGAAGGCTGCCGCCAAAAAGAAGGCGCCCGCCAAGACCAAGGCTAAAGCGAAAAAAGCAGCAAAATAGCCGCGCCCTCGCGCCCTCGCAGAAGGCGCGTTGGTAAATCATAAAGCATTGCCGCCTATCACTGTTATCCCGAGACCAAGGGCTGCACCGTGATTGAAATCGAAGTTCAGAACGAGACGCACCAGACTCAGGCCCGCATCCGCTTTGCCGCGGTGCCGCGGATCGGCGAAGGCATCCGCCTGCGCGAGCCGGACGGGCTGTGGGCGAGCTATGACGTGCTCGACGTGTGGTACCAAAAGGCCGAATTCGGCGATGTCTGGATGCCCTATCTGCATATCCGCATGACGCCGGGCGAAGGCACCGTGGTGGACGAGGATCCGTTTTCGGACGACTACGCCGCGCGCGCCTATGAAGACGGTTTCGCCAATCTGGGCGGGGAGCACGAGCCGTGCAGAATCTGATCAAGCGCAATTCCGGCCCCAACCGCCGCACCGGCCTTGAAGGCAAGACGCTGGCGGAAAAGCTCGCCGCCGGCGAAAAGGCCCGCGAGGCCGCGCAGGACGAGGCCGACGCCGAAGCCGAAATCGAGGTTGAAGCCGCAGCCGAAGCTCCGGTGCAGGTGGCCCCCCGGCCGCTCGCCGACGCCCGCGCCGCGATGCACTCGCGCCCGGCGGCTGCGCCCGCCCCAGCGCTCGAAGTGGACACTTCCGAAACCGACGCCATCGTCGCCGCCGCCAAGGTGATGCGCGATCGCTATGCCTTGGGCGTCGCCCCGTCGGCGACCACGCGCACCTGCTTGATCGTCGATGACAGCCGAGTGATCCGCAAGGTCTCGAGCAAGATCGCGATCAGCCTTGGCTATGTCCCGGTCGAGGCCGAAAACGGCGAGGAAGCGCTCGCGCGCTGCAAGAAGTCGATGCCCGATCTGGTGCTGACCGACTGGAACATGCCCGAAATGGACGGAATCACCTTCGTCGAGAAACTGCGCGCCATCCCCACCCCGCGAGAGCCCGTGGTGGTGTTCTGCACCTCGAACGGCGAGGCCAAGGACATCCACGACGGCATCGCGGCCGGCGCGGATGACTACATCGTCAAGCCGTTCGACGAGGCATCGCTGAAAGCGAAGCTGGAGAAGCTGGGGCGGGGGTGATCCCGCGCGCCCCAGCGCAGAAATCGGGTTTGCCGCCTACTTCGCCGCAGCCTTTGCAGCCTGCTCGGCCTGATATTGCACGTAGCGGGCTTCGGCACCGATATAGCCGGGGTCGAAGGTGCCGAGGATGACGTATTCGCCACCGGGTAGCCGTTGCAGCACGGCGAATTCGCCCTCGCTCAGGCGCATCCCCGTGGCGAAATAGATATTGCCGATGTGGCTGACCAGCACGGTGTTGTCTTTGCTGTCCCCCGGAATATCCGCGAGCAGCGCATTCATCTCCTTGCCGGCTACTGTCACGGTCCGTTCGGCTGTGTTGTCATGGTGCATTAGGCGCGGCTCGATTTCATAGCGGCCGAAAATGAAGCGCGCGGTCTCCGTCGCGCGGCACATTTCGCTCGATAGAACTCGGCCGATCGGCCAGCCAATTGCACGGATGGCAACGCCGGTCTCGGCGGCCCCCGCCACCCCTGCGGGCGACAGATTGCGCTGCGCGTTGCAGTCATTGGCCGGACGCGAATAGTCATCGCCGCGCGAGGGCACATTGGTGCGTTCATGCCGCATCAGGATGACGAGTCCACCAGCGCTCAGTTTTTCGCTGAGGTCGCCCGTCGACATATCGCGGTTCTCGAGCGTCGCGACCGGTTGCGGGCCGCCTTCCGCGGCCTGGGCCAGCAACGGAGCGGCGAGCGCGAGAGCGAGACTTGCGAAGGTAACGGCAAAGCGCATGAATGGTGTCCTCCAAATGATAAGGGTAGGGATTTACCGCACCCAGTCCAGCCCGATTTCCTCGAACAGTTCCTTGTCCTCGGCCCAGTTCTCCAGCACCTTGACGTGCAGGAACAGGTGAACCTTCACGCCAAGCACCTCGCACAACTCCTTGCGCGCGGCCTCGCCGATCGCCTTGATCTTCGAGCCGCCCTTGCCGAGCACGATGGCGCGCTGGTTGTCGCGGGTGACGACGATCTGCTGGTGGATTTCCACGCTGCCGTCCTTGCGCAGCTCGTATTTCTCGGGCCGCACCGCGCTGTCATAGGGCAGTTCCTCGTGGAGCTGCTGGTAGAGCTGTTCGCGGGTAATCTCGGTGGCGAGCAGGCGTTCGGAGACGTTGGAGACCTGATCCTCGGGATACATCCAGTCGCCCTCGGGCATCATGGCGGCGAGCGCGTCCTTCAGCTCGGGCACGCCGTCACCGGTCAGCGCCGAGACGAAGTAGATTTCGGCAAAATCGACCTTGCCGCCCAGCTCCTGCGCCAGCGCCAGCATCGGCTCCTTCTTGGCGCGGTCGACCTTGTTGAGGACGAGGATCTTGCGTTCGGGACGGCTGGCCAGCGCTTCCAGCAGCGGCTCCAGCTCATGGCGGCGCTGCTTGATCGGATCGACCATCAGCAGCACCGCGTCAGCAGCCTCCGCGCCTTCCCACGCCGCGCTCACCATCGCGCGGTCGAGCCGGCGCTTGGGCGCGAAGATGCCGGGGGTGTCTACCAGGACCATCTGCACCGGCACGCCGCCGAGTTCATGCAGCGCGATGCCGAGCATCCGCGCGCGGGTGGTCTGCGCCTTGGCGCTGGTGATCGCGACCTTCTGGCCGACCAGCTGGTTGACCAGAGTCGATTTGCCGGCATTGGGCGCGCCGATCACCGCGATCATGCCGCAGCGGGTGGGGGGAGCGGGGGGTGCATCGGTCATGGCTGGCCTATAAGTCGCCCCGCGCCGCTTGTCGAAGGGTTGTGCGCGGGTGATGGCGCGGTCATGCGCAGTTCATTTTGGCGATAATGCGTTGCATTATCGGAAATAACCCGCGGACACGGCGATGTTTCACGTGAAGCATTTAGAGAACAAAAGGGCGGCGCCTCACCCGAATTGTTCGAGAAAGGCCTTGGCGGCGAGCCTCTCGGCCTCGGCCTTGCTGGTGGCGACCGCCTCGGCCTCGCCGACATTGCGGATGCTGACGCGCACAGTGAAGCGCGCCGCATGGTCGGGGCCGGCGCGTTCGACCACCTCGTAGTGCGGCATGGTCCGGCGGTTGCCGGCGGCCCATTCCTGCAGCGCGCTTTTGGGGTGCTTGGCCTTCCCGACATCGCCTTCAAGCTCGCTTGCCCAGAGCCGGTAGATCGCATCGCGCGCGGTATCGAAACCGTGTTCGATGAAGCACGCGCCGATCAGCGCCTCCATCACATCGCCGAGGATCTTGTCGCTATCCGCCCCGCCATCATCGCGCGCCTGCTTGCCGAGGCGGATGTGTGCGGGCAGGCCGATTTCGCGGGCGATGCGCGCGCAGGTCGCCCCGCTGACGAGCGCGTTGAGGCGCTGCGAAAGCTTGCCTTCCGGCCCGTCACCCGCGCGGTAGAGCCAGTTGGCGACCGAGAGGCCGAGCACCCGATCCCCCAGAAATTCGAGCCGCTGGTAATCGGTCGCCCCGCCGGCGCCCGCGCCGTTGAAGCTGCCATGGGTCAGCGCTTCGATCCACGGGGTTTCGCTGGCAATGGCAAAGCCCTGTTCGGCGAGCCATTCGCGTGCGGCAGGGTCGATCCTGCTCACAGGGTTCCGCCGATCCGCGCCCAGCGTGCGGAGGAAACCCAGGTCCACGGCTTGACCGATTCGGCACTGCCATCGGTCGACCACACGAGCACGCCTGCGCTACCCACCAGCCGGTCCTGCGGCACCATGCCGACCGCATCGCCCGCCGCCGCCTGCCAGCGGCTGTCGCGCGAATTGTCGCGGTTGTCGCCCATCACGAACATCGTCCCCTCGGGCACCCGCACCGGGGCATAGCTGTCGCTGGTGGTGAGCCCGAAATCGAGCACTTCGTAGCTTGTGCCGCCGGGCAGGGTCTCGCGGAACCGGCGGTAGCGGCAGGCCTCGCGCCCGTCCGCCAACCGGGTCGCCTCGCCGCCCCATTCGCAGCCGGTATTGGGCGAAAGCGGGACGAGAAAATCGGCGATCGCCGCCCGCTCCACCAGCTTGCCGTTGAGCACCAACTGCCCGCCTATCACTCCGATGGAGTCGCCCGGCAGCGCAATCACCCGCTTGATATAGTCGCGCCCGTCGACCGGGTGCTTGAAGATCACCACATCGCCGCGCTCGGGCGAGCGTGCCAGCAGGCGGCCCTCGGGCAGCGGCAGCGCAAACGGCAGCGAATGGCGCGAAATGCCATAGGGCCATTTGGCTGCGAGCAGATAGTCGCCGTTCATCAGCCGCGGCAGCATGCTCTCCGACGGGATCGAGAAGGGCGAGAAGGCCAGCGTGCGCAGCAGCAGCACCGCCACCACCAGCTTGGCGAGGAACCAGGCAAAGCTGCCCCCTCCATCCCTCTGACGCGCGGTCTCGCTGGTAGTCCGCGCTTCGGGGCGCATCATTGCTGCTTCGAGAGATTGGCTCTTAACATCCATCGCCTCTCCCCTTACTCGCCGCGGCATAGTTGCGCAAAGGGGAACGGTGATGAGCGGATCGGGCTGGGCACAGGACAGGGGCGCGGTGGTTGCCGCGTGGAACAGCTTGCGCGCGCTGGCGCCGCAGACGCTGGCCGCGCAGTTTGCTGCTGATCCAGCCCGGGTCGAAGCGATGACGCGCCATATCGGCTGGCCGGTAGCGCCCGGCAGCGCGGCCGAAGCCGGCATGCGGATCGACTTTTCCAAGACCCATCTGGGCGAGGCCGAACTCGCCGCGTTCGAGGCGCTGGCCGAGGCGGCCGGCTTTGCCGCGGCGCGTGCCGCGCTGTTTGATGGCGGGATCGTCAATGTCACCGAAGGCCGCGCCGCCACCCACGGCGCGCTGCGCGGTAGCGGCACGGCGGCGCAGGTCGACGAGGCCGAAGCCCTGCTCGCCCGCATGGGGATGCTGGTCGAGGCGATTCACGAAGGCGCGCTGGGCGAGATCCGCCATTGCATCGCGATTGGCATCGGCGGCTCGGCGCTCGGCCCGGCGCTCGCGATTGACGCGCTGACCCGCGATCTAGCGTTGGTCGATGTCCATGTGGTCTCGAATATCGACGGGCTCGCGCTGGAGCAGGCCTTCGCCGCCTGCGATCCGCAGACCACGCTGGTGGCGCTTGCCTCCAAGACCTTCACCACGATCGAGACCATGACCAATGCCGCCAGCGCCCTGAAATGGCTGGCGGATAATGGCGTCGCTGATCCCGGCGGGCGGGTGGTGGCGCTGACCGCCGCGCCCGACAAGGCGGTCGAATGGGGCGTGGACGAGACCCGCGTGCTGCCCTTCCCCGAAAGCGTGGGCGGGCGCTATTCGCTTTTCTCCTCGATTGGCTTTCCGGTCGCGCTGGCGGTCGGCATGGACGAATTTCGCGAGATGCTGGCCGGCGCCAAGGCGGTTGACGATCATTTCCGCGCTACCGAAGGCCGCGCCAACGCCCCGCTGCTCGCCGCCTTTGCCGATCAGTACTACACGAGGCTGCGCGGCTGCCAGGCCCGCGCGGTGTTCGCCTATGACGAACGCCTATCGTTGCTGCCCGACTATCTCCAGCAGCTCGAAATGGAATCGAACGGCAAAAGCGTGACGGTGTCGGGCGAGCCGGTCGAAGGGCCGACCGCGGCGGTGACATGGGGCGGGGTGGGCACCGACGGCCAGCACGCGGTGTTCCAGCTATTGCACCAGGGCACGCATCTGATCCCGGTCGACTTCATCGCCAGCATCGCGCCGGGTGACCAGCTCGATCCGGCGCATCACCGCACGCTGCTGATGAATTGCCTTGCGCAGGGTGCAGCGCTGATGGCGGGCAAGGCTTCGGAGGATCCCGCGCGCGCCTATGCGGGGGATCGCCCCTCGACCACCTTCCTGCTCGACGATTGCGATGCCGCCGCGCTTGGCGCGCTGATCGCGTTCCACGAACAGCGCACCTTTGCCAATGCGGTCTTGATGGGGATCAACCCCTTCGACCAGTTCGGTGTGGAGCTGGGCAAGGCAATCGCCCAGCAGATCGACAGCGGCGAAGGCAGCTTCGATCCGAGCACTCAGGCGCTGATGGCGGCGGCAGGGCTGGCGTGACCTGAGCCTGATGCAGGCACGCCACACCCGCGCTTGCGTGACGGTGCAGCGGCGCGGCCTGTGTTGCGGTGATTTTACAGCCTTTTTGCGATTATACGTTGCCTCGTAACGAAATGTCGCCTTTCTGCGGGGCAGGCGAAATTTCGCGTCGAATTGCCCGGCCAGGTGCGGAACAATTGAACCCGCGCGGCATCCCTCTATCTTCGAAGACAGATTCGCGTCTTCGCGCGCCTCCACCATCGAAGGTTGCCCATGAAAAGCCTGTGCCTGTCTGCTGCCGTCCTGATCGCTCTTGCCAGCGCCCCTGCGGTGTTTGCGAATGACGAGCCGGGCGACGGCACGGCGCGCTCCAAGGTCAAGCCGGTGCGGTTAGTATCTTTCGATGGCGATCGCGAATTTCTCCAGACCTCCTCGCGGCTGCGCGTATGGCGTCCGGAGGTGGCCTATACTCTGTCGGTCGATCCGGCCGGCACGCCGACCGATTGCCAGCTGGCCGAGCGGTTCCGCATGAACTACGTCAACGACAAGCTGTGCGAGGTCTTGCTCAAGCACCACACCTTCGAGCCTGCCCTTGATGCCTCTGGCACACCGGTCGAAGGCACCTATGACGGCCGGCTCAACTATCTAGAAATGCGTGAAAAGGAGTGACAGGGCGGCGTGCTCCATGATAGTCTGCGAAAGCGGTCATGCTCAGCAGGGAGCCGTCGATGTCGAACCTGATTTTCCGCCGCACGGCGATGATAGGAGCCGCAGCTTATGCGCTGGCTCTGGGCGGCTCGCTGGCAGCCAAGGAAATTGAGGAAGCGCGGATGCAGTCCGCCTCACCCTCTGCTTGCGCCAGCGATCCGGCGGGGACACCGCAGCTCAAGTCGATCGATCGGGGGATCCTCTATCGGCGGATGATGCAGCTCGGGATGCTCTCGCAAGTGCTCGGCTTCAAGCTCAGTGTGGATACCGAAGGCAAGGCGGCTCAATGGAGCTTTTCGCGGGAATTCAAATCGCCCTTTACCACAAAGCGCCTGTGCGAGGCCTTCATCGAAACCACGGCCTTCGAGCCAGCCCGTCATGAAAGCGGCAAGGCGGTGGCCGGCACCTATGAGGGCGAGATCGAAATCGCCTCGTTTTTCCAGCCGAGCCGATAATCCTTTGACATTTCGGCTCTGAACGCCCATATACCCTTCATCGAAGCGCGCTAGCCATGCGTGAGGCGGCGGAAATCTGAAAGCATCTGCCCCGGCCGCACTTCGGTTCTACCCCCAGACTTCCCTTTTCACGCGGGCGGTTTCATCCCCCGCGCCGCGCCCGCAATTCGCTTGGAATTGGCGGAAGCGCGCCGCATAATTTGCGAGTAACACATGACAACTTTTGCTGATCTCGGGCTGTCGCAGCCCGTGCTCCAGGCCCTCGACATGAAGGGCTACACGATCCCCACCGCGATCCAGGAACAGGCCATCCCGGCCGTTCTCAAGGGTCGCGACCTGCTCGGCATTGCCCAGACCGGCACCGGCAAGACCGCCGCCTTTATGCTCCCCAGCATCGACCGGCTGCGCGAGGCTGAAAAGCAGATCCCATTCAAATCCTGCCGCATGCTGGTGCTGGCCCCGACGCGCGAACTTGCGGTGCAGATCGCCGATAGCGCCAAGGATTACGGCGCGCTCGCCGGCCTCAAGGTGCAATGCATCGTCGGCGGCACGTCGGTTGGCAAGGATCGCAACAAGCTACACCGCGGCACCGATATCCTTGTCGCCACGCCCGGCCGTCTGCTCGATCTGATTGACCAGAAGGCGCTCAACCTTGGCGGTATCGAAGTGCTGGTGCTCGACGAGGCCGACCAGATGCTCGACCTCGGCTTCATCCACGCGCTGCGCAAGATCAAGGAGCTGGCCCCCAAGGATCGCCAGACCCTGTTTTTCAGCGCCACCATGCCCAAGGCGATCAAGGAGCTGGTGAGCGGCTTCTGCAACAATCCGGTGCAGGTCTCGGTCACCCCGCAAAGTACCACTGCCGAGCGGATCGACCAGTACCTGTTCATGGTTCAGCAGGATGAAAAGCTAGCCCTGCTCGAAATGATGCTCAAGGGCCGCCACGCCATTCCCGGCGCGATGGAACGCGTGCTGATCTTCACCCGCACCAAGCATGGCGCGGACCGTGTGGTGAAGCGGCTGCAGCAGGCGGGGATCGAAAGCAACGCGATCCACGGCAACAAGTCGCAGCCGCAGCGCCAGCGCGCGCTCGAAGAGTTCCGCAAGGCCCGCGTGCCGGTGCTGATCGCGACCGATGTGGCCGCGCGCGGGATCGACATTCCGGGCGTTAGCCACGTGATCAATTACGAGCTGCCCAATGTGCCCGAACAATATGTCCACCGAATCGGCCGCACCGCGCGAGCAGGCAAGGACGGGGTGGCGATTGCCTTTTGTGCCGAGGACGAACGCGCATACCTGAAGGATATCCGCAAGGTCACCGGCGCTGAGCTCGAGCGCCTGGCGCTGCCGGATAATTTCCGCGCTGTGGTGGAGGGCGAAGGCCCGACCAAGCCCGCCGCGCGCACGCCGATGAAGCGCGTCAACCCGCGCCCGCTCGGCCAGCGTCCGCAAGGCGGCCGCAAGCCGCAGCAAGGTGAGCGCCGCGCAGAAGGCGAGCGTCGTCCCCAGCAGGGTGAGCGTCGTCCCGAAGGGGATCGCCGCGCGCCGCGTCCCGAGGGCGATCGTCGTCCGCAGGGCGGCAAGCCCGGCGGCGGCGGCCAGCGCCATCCGGGCGGAGGTCGTCCGCAAGGCAGTGGCGGCAATGGCGGCGGAGGTAGCGGCGGCGGTAACGGTGGCCGTGGTCGCGGTCGTCCCGGCGGCGGTGGTGGCCGCCCGCGTTCTGCCAGTGCCTGATTTTCCACGGTAACCAATCCCGGCCGCCCGGCGAACCTCGACATTGTGGGGGCGTCTGGCGGTTGGCTTTGGCCAAGCCTTAGGCCATAGCGCGCTTCCACCGACCGGAGGATACGCGCCATGGCCGACCAATACGACTTTGATCTCTTCACCATCGGCGCCGGATCGGGCGGCGTTCGCGCCAGCCGCGTGGCGGCAGCGCACGGTGCGCGGGTGGCGGTGGCGGAAGAATACCGGGTCGGCGGTACCTGCGTCATCCGCGGCTGCGTCCCCAAGAAGATGCTCGTCTACGGCGCGCATTTCGCCGAGGATCTGGTTGATGCCGAGCATTTCGGCTGGACGATAGAGGGCAAGAGCTTCGACTGGACCCGCTTGCGCGATCACGTGCAGACCGATGTGTCGCGGCTCGAGGGGCTCTATGGCCAGACCCTGAGCAACCACAAGGTCACCGTCTTCAACGAGCGGGCGACCATCACCGGCGATCACCAGATAACGCTGGCGAGCGGCCAGGTGGTCACCGCAGGCCATATCCTCGTCGCCACCGGCGCGCGCCCGCTGGTGCCCACCTTTCCGGGCAACGAGCACGTCATTACCTCGAACGAGGCGTTCCATCTCGATGCCCTGCCGCGCCGCATCCTGATTGCGGGCGGGGGCTATATCGCCAATGAATTCGCCGGCATCTTCAACGAATTCGGCTGCAAGGTGACAATCGCCAACCGCTCCGACACGATCCTGCGCGGCTATGATGCGAGCGTGCGGGACCGGCTGCTGCAGATCTCGATGGTCAAGGGAATCGAGTTCCTGTTCCACGCCGAGTTCGAACAGATCGAAAAGCAGGCCGATGGTAGGCTCCTGGTGAAGCTCAGCGGGCAGGAGCCGCGCGAATTCGATGCGGTGATGGTGGCCACCGGCCGCATCCCCAATATCGAAGGGTTGGGGCTGGAGACCATCGGCGTGGAGACCGGCATGAAGGGCGAGATCGTGGTCGACGCCTTCAGCCGCACCAATATCGATTACGTCTATGCCGTCGGCGATGTGACCGACCGGGTGCAGCTCACCCCTGTAGCAATCCGCGAAGGCCAGGCCTTTGCCGATTCTGTGTTCGGCGACATGGAGCCCTACGCGGTCGATCATTCCTGCGTGCCGAGCGCGGTGTTCAGCCATCCGCCGATCGCCGCGGTCGGCATGACCGAGGGCGAGGCGCGCAATGTGCTTGGCAATATCAAGGTGTTCCAGTCCGACTTCCGCCCGATGAAGAATGTCGTGGCAGGCCGGAACGAACGCAGCCTCTACAAGATGATCGTCGATGCCGCAAATGACCGGATCGTCGGCATCCACATGATCGGCCCCGAAGCGCCCGAGATCATGCAGACCGCCGCGATTGCGGTGAAGGCCAAGCTGACCAAGGCCGATTTCGACGCGACGGTCGCGATCCACCCGACCATGGCCGAAGAGCTGGTGCTGTTCAAATAGGTCGCATTAAAAAACCTATCTGCTAGGCTCGCGCCAATCTGAAAATTGGGGCGCGCAATTATGGCAGGCACGGTTCTGGTAACGAGGGCAACCGGCTACATTGCCGGAGAGCTGATCCGACAATTGCTGGCCAAGGGCTGGGTGGTGCATGACACCGTCCGCAATGTCGCCAAGAGCGAGGCGGGCTTGCACGCGCGGCTGGGCAATCCTTCCGCCGCCCAGTTCCGCCTGTTCGCCGCCGAGCTGATGAGCGATGCCGGCTGGGCCGAGGCGGTAAAGGGCTGCACGCACATTGCCCACGTCGCCTCGCCGATCCCGGCGCAGGCCCCCAAGCACGAGGACGAGCTGATCATCCCCGCGCGCGAAGGCACCCTGCGCGCGCTGCGCTTCGCGCGCGCTGCCGGCGTGACCCGCTTCGTCCAGACCTCCTCGACCGCGGCGAATACACCTTCGATGAAAGCCGCTGGACCGACATCAACCACCCCGACGCCTATCCTTACGTGAAGTCCAAGACCCTCGCCGAGCTCGTCGCGCGCGCATGGGTGGCGGCCGATGACGGCGCCATGGAATTCGTCTCGGTCAATCCCGGCATGGTATTGGGCCCGGTCGATAGCGGTGATTTCTCCGCCTCGGTCGAGTTGGTGTCGCAATTGCTTTCGGGC
>Ga0315904_10000953_pt1 | contig 45983 bp, 34 predicted proteins | sample LakEriMetagenome_6_FD_203529 | JGI IMG/M metagenome (GOLD analysis project Ga0315904, IMG submission 203529) | Freshwater fungal communities from buoy surface, Lake Erie, Ohio, United States - Buoy 12 MA120 | ecosystem: Environmental > Aquatic > Freshwater > Lake | place: USA: Lake Erie, Ohio...
GTGGCAAGCCGGACGAAAACGCGCTCGCGCAGAACTCGGGCAAGCCTGGTGAGGGCAAGCCTGGTGAGGGCAAGCCTGGTGAGGGCAAGCCTGGTGAGGGCAAGCCTGGTGAGGGCAAGCCTGGTGAAGGCAAGCCTGGTGAAGGCAAGCCTGGTGAGGGCAAGCCTGGCGAGGGCAAGCCTGGCGAGGGCCAGCCTGGTGAGGGCCAGCCTGGTGAGGGCAAGCCTGGTGAAGGCAAGCCTGGTCAGGGTCAGCCTGGTCAGGGCAAGCCGGGGGCCGGACAGGGTGATAAGCCGCAGGACCCGTCCGCGCCGCAGACGGCCGACGGCAGCCAGCCCGGCGGTGATGCCGCGAAGGACGACGTGAAGAGCGTAGCCAAGGACGGCGGCAAGCCGGGTGATGCCGGCAAGAGCGGCCCGCAGGCGCCCAAGGTGGGCACCGACAACAACAAGCAGGCTGGCGACGGCGGCGGCAAGCCGGGTGAGCCGCCACCCGTCGCGACGCCGCATGTCGTCGATAGCGAGTCGTCGCAGCAGCCCAAGGATCCGAACGCAAAGCCGCCGGCCGGCGGCGGCGGCAAGAGCCCCCCGGGCCGCTTCGGTCTGCCCACCGTGCGGGCGGGCGTCGCACCGCCACCGCCGCCGGCCGGCGAGGAGCCGCCCGCGGCTGACGAGGAGCCGGCAGACGAACTGCTTGCCGAAGCGATCGAGGCCCAGCAGAAGCTCCTCGAGGAATTCGCCAAGGTCGCCGAGGATCTGGCCGCCGTGATGGCGAACCTCGAGGGCAGCACGTTCGTCAAGCGGCTTAAGCTCGCCTCGCGGCAGCAGGGATCGATCGCGGAGCGGATCGCGGGCATGTCGGCCGTGGCGTTCGGGAAGCCGGACAACAAGACGGCCGACGTCAAGAAGGCGATCCGCGATGTCGCGGAGACGAACACCCGGGAAACCGAAAAGGTGTCGAACCTCATGGACGACCTGCAGGCCTACTTCGATCGCCGCCAGTTGCCCGCTTTTCGCACGGTCCTCGAGGAAATGAAGGGCCTCGATGCGCTCGGCAGCCTGCGGACGCTCTCGGACGACATCAACAAGGAGGCGGGCATGTCGATGGCCCAGGCGGAGTTCTGGAGCGACACATTCGACCGGCTTGCCGACGACCTTGTGCCACCGCCTCCGCCGCCACCCCCGCCCGGTGCTGGTGGCGGTGGCGGCGGTGGTGAGAGTCCGCCGAGTGTTCCGCCCGAGGTAGTGCTCGAAGCGATGCAGATTCTCGAGGCGGAGGTCAATCTCCGCGAGGAGACCCGCGTCGGCGAGCAAACGAAGAAGGGCATTACGCCCGCGGAGCATGCCGCCCTCGGCAAGAAGCTGGGTGAGCAGCAAGACGGTCTGGCCGACAGGATCGTCCGCCTCGTGGACCGGCTGCTGGAGGAGGACAACGGTGAGCAGGCGTACCGCGATGAGATCAGGCTCTTCGAGCGCGTCGAGGAGGTGATGGCCGAGGCGGCGGACCTCCTGCGAACCCCCGACACCGGTTCGAAGCCGATCGCCGCCGAGACGGAGGTCATCGAACTGCTGCTCCAATCCCAGGCCGCGGGTGGTGGTGGTGGTGGCGGCGGCGGTGGTGGCGGCGGTGGTGGCGGCGGTGGTGGCGGCGGTGGTGGCGGTGGCGGTGGCGGCACGAGCCCAGGCGGTGGCGGCACCGGCACGACCAGCGCCCTGGCCGAGGTGCTCGCCGGCCGCGGCAACAAGACGAAGGGAAGCGGTGAGAACGTCGAGAAGGGTCAGGGTACGGGCCAGTCCGGCCGCGTGCTGCCCGACGAGTTCCGCGCCGGCCTCGACGAATACTTCAATCGGTTCGAGAAGGAGCGGCGATGAGCGGACATCAGGGCCCGGATGGCGTGTCCCGCGCCGGCGTGGCGACGGCCCTCGCCATGGCGGGGCTTGTCATGGCCGCGCCCCAGGCCGTTGCGCAGGTGCGATTCGATCTGCGGCAGGTGGTGCGACAGGCGATCCCTCAGATCGCCCCCCTCGATCCCCAAGACGGGTCCGGCGGGGATGCGATCGGCGATCCGTGGTGGGACGAGGTGGAGGCCGGTCGGCCGGCGGCGAAGCCGCAGGCCGGGGCGGCCGACGAGGGCCAGACAGCAGAAGCGGGCGACGCCCAGGCGATCCTCCAGGCCCAGTTGCGTGCGCGGGGGGAGATGCTCGCCCAGAGCGTCCGCCAGCAGGGGCTCGCGATCCTGCGGCGGGAGTTGTCGCTCGTGCGGCAGAGCTGCCCGTCGCTCGAAAAGCAGCAGCGGGCGATCGTGCTCGAGGCCGGCCGTGGGGCGATCGACCGGGCGGCCGATGAGCAGATGCAGGCGGCCGGCGGCGGCCGACGGCGCGTGGTTCCCAAGCGGGACGGCGACCTCGAGGCGGCGATTCGCGACGCCCTCAAGACTTCGGTGCAGGCCAATGCCGCCGACGCCGAACTGGCGGCCTACGAGGCCGAGCACCGCCTGCGGGAGGAGCGGCGGAAGGCGGCCGTGGTCGCGGCCCTCGTCGCAGAGGTGGACCGCGAGGCGTATCTCGACGACGCCGAGCGGAAGGCCCTCGCCGACGGACTGACGGCCTCCTACCGGGAGCGGTGGCGGCCCGCCGTGATGGCGCTCCAGCAGGGCGGCATGTTCGTGCCGGACGAGAGCAGCCTGCCGGGGCTCGAGCGGTGCGTGGAGAAGGCGCTCGGCAAGCCGCGGAAGGACCAATGGGTGGCGGCCCGCGCCGAGGCCCGCAGGCTCGCCGGCGGCCCCGGCATGCAGCGCGGCCAGGTGCAGATGCTCGGCAACGGGGGGGTGCGGGCGCAGATCATCGTCGCTCCCGGCCTGCCTGGTGTGCGCCGCGTGATCCCGCGGCAGGTGCAGGGCGACGGTGCGGGAGTGGCGGAGTTGCAGGTCGAGGTCCAAGGGGGTGCGGCCGTCGAGGCCGGCCCTGTGGAGCAGCAGAAATGATCCGCCTTCGTCATTCGGTCGCCGCCGTCCTCTTGGCCGGGCTCGCCGTGTCGGCCGGCCGGGCCGATGATGTCGTGGTCGACGCCGGCAACGCGGCGGCCGGCCGCGGCCAGGGCATGGTGTTCGGCGGTGCCGACCTCGTGCAGATGTTTGACAGCCAGTCCTTCGGTCATGGGTTCCAGATGGCGGTGGTGATGGGCAACCAAGGGCAGGCGGCTGGGCGGCCCCCCGCCGACAACGATGCCCAGGTCGCGCAGCGGCTCGGGCCGGTTCGGCAGCGGCTCGAGGCGCGGATCAAGACGGTCGATCGGATCGTGGGGCTCGAGGAAAAGCAGCGGAAGAAGCTTGAAATCGCCGCCCAAGCGGACCTGCGGCGGCTCACCGACACCGTCGCCGAGGTGCGGGCGAAGTATGCCGGCCGCACGCTGAAGGTCGATCCCCGTAACGGCGGCTTTGGCGACGAGGCTCAGAAGGTGATCCAGGAGGTCCAGCAGGATGCCACGCGGTGCCGTGAGGTCATCGGCCAGGCCGCCGGAGCCGGGTCGCTTCTGGCCAAGGTCATCACCGGCACGCTCGACGAGGAGCAGGCCAAGAAGTACAAGGCGGTGATGGACGGGCGGCGGGACTGCCGCTGGCGGGCGGCCGTCGCCACGGTTCTCGGGCAGCTCGACGAGACGCTGGGGCTCTCGCAAAAGCAGCACGACGGCCTGACGGCGGCCCTGCTCGCCACGCCCCCATCAGCCGACGAACTGGTCGGCGAAGGATCCGGTTCTTCCGCGCCCCCGATCGTTCTGGTGGCGACGCGGCTGGCCGCGGCCGTGGACGGCAAATCGGAACTGGCCGCGGTGCTCGACCCCCGGCAACGGGCCGCGGTGACGGCCGGCCTCCAGCAGGTGGGGCTCTGGCAGGAAGGTGTCGTCGGCGCGGATGAAGGTGTGGATTTGGACATCCTCGTGGACTAGCCATGCAACGCACGTACATCGCCATCATCGCCGTCGCCGTCACCGCTGCGGGCCTCGCCCGCGCCGAGGGGCCGCTCGTGAAGTACGGCGACCCGGTGCCGCGGGATGTTCGCGAGATCTACGACGCCGGCATTCGCTTCCTGCTCAAGACGCAGGACGCAGACGGCTCGTGGAAGGATGGCCAGGCCGGCGCGGGCGTGACCGGCATGGCGATGATGGTCCTGCTCGCCTCCGGCGAGGACCCGAACTTCGGCCCCTACCGCGTGCCGATCCGCAAGGCGCTGCGGAATATGATCGGCCAGCAGGACGGTGGCACCGGCTTCTTCGGCGGTCAGCACGGCGGCGGGCACGACAGCATGTACCAGCACGGCTTCGCGATGCTGGCCCTGGCCGAAGCCTACGGCGTGGTCGACGACCGCACGCTGTGGACGGAGCCCGGGGCGCAGAAGGCAGGGCCAGGGGTCGGACGGTCGATCGGCAAGGCACTCGAACTCGCCGTCCGCCGTGCGGTGTCGAGCGGCAAGCAGAATCCGGTCGGTGCGTGGCGGTACGGCCCCGACGCCAAGGACGCCGACACGTCGGTGAGCGGTGCGGTGCTGATGGGCCTGCTCGCGGCCCGGAACTCGGGCATCGAGGTGCCCGACGAGACGATCGACCGGGCCATCAAGTACTACGTGTCGATGACCGGCGGCAACGGCCAGGTGGGCTATTCCGGCGGCGCCGGCGGCGGCAGTGATGCGGTGACCAGCATCGGCGTACTCGTCTACTCGATCGCCCGGCGGCAGGAGTTGCCGCAGTACAAGGCGGCGGCAAAGTATCTCGTGAGCCGCAGTCGCGGCGCGGCGCAGCCGGGCATGGACGGCTATCCGGGATACACCGACTACTATCGCGCGCAGGCCCTGTTTCAGTGCGATGTGACGGCCTGGGAGAAGTGGAACGCGGGGCTCGTGAAGATGCTCAAGGCGATGCAGGCCAAGGACGGCAGCCTGTCCGGCGGCCGCGGCGGCATGGGGACGGGTGGAGGCACGGTGACAACCTCGCTGTATCTGCTCTCGCTGGCCGTGAACTTCAAGTTCCTGCCCGTCTACGAACGTTAGGAAACCGGCCGATGCGCCTGATTCTTTCGGCTCTCGTCGTGCTGCTCGCCGTGGCCGCGGCCCGCGCCGAGGGTCCGCTGGTCAAGTACGGCGACCCCGTGCCGCGGGACGTCCGTGAGATCTACGACGCCGGCATCCGCTACCTGCTCAAGACACAGGACGCCTCGGGGGCGTGGAAGAGTCAGTACGGCATCCCGGCGCCGACGGGCATGGCGCTGATGGTGCTGTTGGCCAGCGGCGAGGATCCGAACTTCGGTCCCTACCGGACGCCGATCCGCCGGGCCATCAGGGCACTGCTCAACGAGCAGGACTCCGCCGTGGGGTACATCGGCGGGGCGGATGGAAATCCCAGCATGTACCACCACGGTTTCGCCATGCTTGCCCTGGCCGAGGCCTATGGCGTCGTGGACGACCGCGGCCTGTGGAGCGAGCCGGGGGCGCAGGGGGGCAAGGGGCAGGGCCGGTCGATCGGCAAGGCGCTGGAACTGGCGGTCCGGGCGGCCGTGACGGCCAACAAAAAGAACCCGACTGGCGGCTGGCACTACGGCCCGGAGATGACTTCGGCCGACACGTCGGTGAGCGGTGCCGTGCTCATGGGCCTCCTGGCGGCACGGAACTCAGGAATCGAGGTGCCCGACGAGACGATCGACCGGGCGATCAAGTACTACGGGTCGATGACCGGCGGCAACGGAAGCGTCGGCTATTCCGGCGGCCCGGGGCACGGCACCGAGGCCACGACGTCGATCGGCGTGCTCGTGTTCTCGATCGCCCGCCGGCAGGCCTTGCCGCAGTACAAGGCGGCCAAGACCTACCTTGAAAAGGCCAGCGGTGGCGGGGCGGTGGCCGCCGCCGGGCAGATGGGCGTCCGCGGCCCCGGATCGTCGTACGAGCACTATTATCGGGCGCAGGCGCTGTTTCAGTGCGACGTGTCGATCTGGGAGAAATGGAACACGTCCTTCATCAAGACGCTCAAGTCTCAGCAGGCCAAGGACGGGAGTGTCACCCTGTCGTATGGTGCCGAGGTGGACACTCCCCTGACGCTCCTGGCCATGGCCGTGAACTACAAGTTTTTGCCGGTCTACGAGCGGTGAATTCCACGATGCGAACCACGAACCCAAGACTGTGGCTCCTGCTCGTCGGGTCGCTGGTGACGGCTCCGGTCGGAGGCGCCGTACGGGCGGAAGAAGAGGCTGCAGCGCCCGCCGCCGCGGCCGTCGAGAAGGCCGCACGGGACGAGGCCGCGGCCGCGGTGGCCAAGCAGAAGCAGGACGAAGCGAAGCAGAAGGAGGCCGCGACGAAGCGGGCGGCCCAGCAACAACGCGAGCAGCAGATCGCCCAGCAGGCCCAGCAGATGCAGCAGTTCTTTCAGCCCGCGTTGCAGGCGGAATTGGAACGCGTTCGCAAGACCTGCGGAAGTCTCCCGGCCGACGCCCGCAAGAAGATCGTGGCGGCAGGCAACGAGGCGGTGAAGGTCGTGGCCCGGCAGTTTGCCGAGCGGCAACTCGCGGGTCAGGGGATGGGGCCGGGCTTCGATCCCCGGAAAACGATCCACGAGGCCGTGGCGGCGGCTGTCAAGCCGCATGCCGCGGCGGAGGAGTTCGCAGCGTATGAGCGGGAGCACGCGGCCCGCATCGCGCGTCGCGTCCGTTCCGCGCGGATTCAGATCGTCACCAAGCTGGACGGCGAACTCGAGCTCTCGCAATCCCAGCGGCAGAAGATCGAGGCCGACCTGGAGACGCAGTGGCAAGCGGGCTGGCTACGGGAACTCGACGACAACGGCAGCTATATTGTCAGCAACTTGCGGCCGGCCCCCGACTTCGCCGACAAGTGCATCGCCCCGCACCTCGACGACCGTCAGAAGGCGGCGTGGAAGCAGTGGTGCCAACAGGCGGGTTGGAACCGTATGGGACGGCATGTCAACTGGCACTTCGACGGCCAATCACTGCAGCCTGATCCGTGGTGGTCGCAATGAACACCGGCATGACGCGCCACCGTCGATCGCCGGCTCGTACCTGGGGACTTCCCGGGGCGGCCGCGGCGCTTGTCTTTTTCGGAGCCGTCGTCCGCGGCGAAGACGACCGCGTTGTCGATGACCTGCCTCCGGCATTCCTGCAGTTACAGCAGCAGCAGCAGCAGGCCAACCGCATCGATCTCGGCGCGAACTTCGACCAGAACGTCTTTCAGCAGGCAGGCGGCGGCTTCAGCCTGACCCCAGGCCGCCGCCGGCCTTCGCCGACCGGCGGCGACGGTGATCAGGTGCCGGAATCGCCGACGCTAGTGGTCGCCCGTAACCTGGCCGCTACCCGGCTCGCCCAGATCGATTCGGTCTGCAATCTCACCGACGCCCAACGTCTTAAGCTGCGGCTGGCGATGGAGTCCGACGTCCGTCGCCTGGCCGAGGACATCGACGCCGAGAGCCGGAAATATCGGGGCGTCGAGGTGAACTTCAACGATCAGGCAGGGCAGCGAAAGTGGCAGCAGTTTCAGCAGGACGTGCAGCGGTGCCGGCAGCGGCTGCAGGGTCTGTTCGACGTCGAGTCGCTGTTGATGAAGGTGCTGCCGACGACCCTCGACTCCGAGCAGTATGCGCGGCTCACCGCCGAGATCGCCGCCCGCCGATCCTGCCGCTGGCGGGGACTGGTGACGGCTGCGATGCTCAAGTGCGACGATCTGCTCGGTCTCGACCAGCGGCAGTACGAGGAGATCGAAAAACTGCTCCTCGAGCGGGAGCCGAAACTGCGACTCGAGCCGCCGGTCAATCGCCATGAGTTTCATCAGGCCCAGCAAATGCTGGTGTGGCTGGTGATGTCAGAGATCGACGCGAAGCGACTCAAGGGCATCGTCAGCGGGCGGCAGTGGCAGGCGCTCGCCCAGTTCGCCAACCAGGGCAAGGCCATGCGGTCATACATCGAGGCCCAGGGAATACTGGAGAAGGTGCAGCCATGACAAAACAGAACCTGTCGCGGCGGCGGCCGCTGATGGCGATGGGATGGGGACGGGTCTGCGGGGCCATGGCGATCCTCCTCTGCCTGGCCCTGACGACTGGGGCGGAGGCGCCACCCGAGCCGACGAAGGACGCGGCGGTGCTCGATCTTTTGGACGACGGCTTCCTGACCGGGAAGCTGGTGCCGGTGGCTGCGGAGCCGGGGCGGCCGCGGACGACGTTGCTGTGGCAGTCGCCACTGTTCGCCGCACCACTGGAGTTCGCCATCGACGGCATTGATCGCATCCGCTTCGCGAAGGCCGCGGCCGCAGGGGCCGGGGCCGACGCCTGGCGGGCGGACCTCCGCGGCGGTGATTGCCTGGCAGGTGTGCTCGAATCCATCGACGCGGACACCGTCGTCCTGGCGGAGAACGAGCTGGGCACGCCGTCGCTGCGGATCCGTCGCCGGGATGTCGTGCGGCTGACCCGGAAGGACTCGGCCGTGAAGACGATCGTGCCGGGGAGTCTGGCCGGCTGGAACGTCGGGGGCAACGCGTGGCAGGAGCAAGCCGGTCGGCTCGTGTGCGAGCGTCCCGGCAGTGCCGCCGATCGCGACGTGGGGGCGGCCGCGCGATCCTGCTTCACTCTGGCCTTGTCGTGGGACGAGCGGCCCGATCTCGAACTGTTGTTCGCCGCCGGGCCCAACGAGACGGCCCGGCGCAAAGACGGCGGCGGCAAGAAGACGGCCGTCGGCGAGGAGTATCGCATCGAACTGACGGCCGGCGATCTGCTCGTGGTGCGCGAGGGTGCGACGGCGAAGTTCGACTTGGCAGGGACGCTGCCCGCTGGCCGCGGCGGTGTGAAACTCAAGGTGTTTGTCGACCAGGAGAGAGGGCGGATGGCGGTGCTCATGCCGCAGGGCGATGCCGGCGGAAAGCTCGTCTTCGACGAGACGCTCGCACCGCGAAAGCCCGCCGTCCAAACGGGGTTCGGCATCCGACTCCGCGGGGGCGACGTGCGGATCGACGGGCTGCGGGTCAGCCCGTGGAGTGGCGACGAACCGCGCGAGTCAGGCGGCGCGGACGGGCCGGGTGGTTCAGGCGCGATTGCAGCCTTCGACAAGGCGACCGGTATGTTCACCTTCGGTGGCCCCGAAAGTCCGCGGCAGGTTGCCGCGACCGACCTCGAGGACATCGACTTTCTGACGGCCGATGAGGAAACGACCGCTGCTCCGCCGGGCTCCGTGCTGGCTGCGTTCCATGGGGGCAGTCGCCTGACCGGCCGCATCCTGGAAGTGACGGGGAACACTCTGCGACTTGAGTGCCCCGCCTTGGTGGAGCCGCTGGAATGTCGATTCGAGCGGCTGGCCGTGCTCGATACCATCGGCAGCCGGCAGCCAGCCGCGCTGCCGGGCAAGCCTGGGATGCTCGCCGCGACCGGCGGCCGCATGCTGGGCTGCCTGGCCAACGCGGCTGGCGGCGCGGGGGGTATTGCCTGGCAGCCACACGGGGCCGTCGGACCGGTGGCGATCAGGCCGACGACCGCGACGATGCGGGTCGCCTATCGCGGGCTTGCCGCGCTTGGCGGAGTCGGTATCAGCCTGGAAAAAAAAGCCGACGCCTGGGAAGTTGCACGGGTGATTCCCGGTGGGCCCGCAGCCCATGACGGAAGGATCGAGGTGGGCTGGAAGCTCAAGTCGCTCCGGCTGACTGCGACCGCGGATCCGGTCGCCACATCGGGGCTCAAGCCAGACGAGATCCGTGGCTTGCTGTGGGGCGTCACCGGCTCGGAGGTGTGCTTGCAGTTCACCGACCGCGCGGGCATGGAGCAGCAGGTCGTGCTCGTGCGCGATGCCAGTGGCCGGGGTGACCTCGCTGGGGCCGCCGAGCGGGACGTGCTGGACAAGGCGATCAAGGTCCAGGATGCCCGCCTGGCCCGGGTGGCACAAGCCGCCAGCGGCCAGGCGACCGTGTACCTGAAGACGGGCGATTCGATCATCTGCACGGTGCTCTCCGCCGATGCGATGGGGCTGAGGATTCGCACCGATATGGTCCCCGACTTGATCGTTCCTGCGATCGCGCTGCGGGCCGTCGAGTTGCTGCCGGGGGGCAGCGGCGCGATATCCAAGGACAAGCTCGCCCGGCTCCTCACCCTGCCGCGGATGCAGCAGGCTGACCCGCCGACGCACATGCTGCGGTTGCCGAATGGCGATTACCTGCGCGGCAAGCTCGTGTCACTCGACGACCAGGTGCTGCGAATGAATGTCCTGGGAGTGGATAAAGAGTTTCCACGGGCGGACGTGGCGCGGCTGATCTGGCTTTCCGTCGAAGGAGATTCGTCGGAGGCTGATGCGCTGGCCGCCGTGACCGGTGGCGCTGAGGGCCGCGGTGGTGTTGCGGTGCGGGCGACGATGACCGACGGGCGGCGTCTCACGCTGCTCGCGCAGCGGCTGGATGGCGGCCGGCTCGTCGGCGAAAGCGGCGTGCTGGGCACGATCGGCGTCGAGTTGGCACTCTGCGAAAACCTGGTGCTGGGTCCGATGCCGGCGGAAGCATCGTCAGTCGAACTCCCCTACGGAAAATGGAAGCTCAAGCCGGCGCCCGTGCCGCGGGCGCTGGGCGGTGGCCGTGGCGCAGGTGCCGGGCCCAAGCCCGCCGACTGACACCCCCGCATCCGGCTCTCCGCTCAGATTGAGCGTGCCTGCGTCCACCGCGGTTTGCGGGGAATGCGTTCCGTGAGTTTCACGAGGCCGTAGTTTTCGTACAGACTCAGGTCCGGAAGATTCTGCCTGGGCAGACTTGGTCCACAGGCAGCTCGCCGCTCGAGCGGTTCTGGCCTCCGTGTAGCGTTGCCCGGACACATTGGGACGGGTAGGCGAGGGGGTCGGCGAACGCTCGACGAGCGTGTGGCCGCCGCGGCCACAGCGAGAATCTGCAAGACCGCAGCGGCGTCTTTTGCCGCCCCCGAAGCCGGTGCTCCACCAAAGCGGAATGAACTCTAGCCGGCCGTCGGAGTCGGCGCGGGCAGGAGTTCCGGAGCGCCCGATGCCGCGGGCTGACGCGGGACCGACGTCGGCTCCGCGTCGCGGGTGGCCGGGTCGCGGGCCGGCAGCTGCACGGCCCGGGCGTCGGCACCGATCGACTCGAAGTTCTGCGTGATGGTGCCGCGGCTGAAAACCCCGGGCCGCGAGTGGCCGTAGTCGAGGTACAGGCTGGCGTCCCGCTGCCGGGCACGGCGGTGGGCGTCGAAGTAGGCCTTGCCCGGCCAGGGGCCTTCCGCCAGGAACACGCCGTTGTATTCCAGCAGCGATCCCTTGCGGAAATGCAGCTGCGAGATCGAGCGGTTGTAGTCGACGAGCGCCCGGTAGTAGGCGCTCTCCGCCTCGGCCCGCCGACGCTGGGCGTCGAGCAGTTGGTCAAGCGTCACCTGTCCCGCATCGTAGGCTGCCTGGACCGCGTCGACCTGCCGCTCGGCGGCCACGCGACGGTTGAAGTTGGTCTGGGCGAGGGCGAAGTTCGTGTCGACGTTGCGGACGGCGTCGACCAGCGCGTGCGAGGCCTCGAGCTCCTCGTCCTGCAGGCGGGCCCGCTCCCGGGCGAGCTGGAGCTGGTGGTGACGGACGGTCGCCAGCTCGCGGCGGAAGCCCAGCGGCATGAGGAACTGGGCCCCCGCCTGCCACTCCTGAAACTGGCCGCTGAACAGCGTCGAGTAGGCGTCGGTGCCCAGCAGGGGATCGTTGCCATTGGCCGCGTACGGCGTGTAGTTCTGGTTGAGCAGATCCTGACCCATGCCCAGGAACCGCCAGCGGCCCACGAGGTCGAGCCGGGGCAGAATCAGGTTCTTGGCGGCCGTGAGCTCGAGCTCCCGCTGCTTGATGACCCACTTCTGCTTGCGGAGCTCGGCCGACCGGGAGAGGGCTTCCACGAGCGACTGCTGCCAGTCAAACGCGATGCGGGCGGTCGTCGGCTCGTCGGCCGGGCGGATGAGCCGACCGTCGCTGGCGGAGATGCCCATCATGTAGCGGAGCCGGCTTTCACTGCGGTAGACGTCGGTGAGCGCCTGTTCGACCTCGCTGCGGAAGAAGAAATATTGCTCGCGGGCCTGGGCCTCCTTGTCGCGTTCGCCGCCCCGCGAACCCTCGACCATCAGGGCGTGGACCTTTCGCCAGGCCTCGAGCGAGCTGTCACGGCCCGCCTTGCGGGCCTCCAGGTTCCGGTAGGCGAAGTACAGCTCCCAGTACGACTGTTCCGTGTCGCTGACCAGGTTGCGGACGCCGGCCTCGAAGTCCGCCAGCGAGATGTCGGCGTTGATTCGGGCGAGCAGCACGCCGCGGAACAGCGGCCGGCCGTAGATGTTGTCAAACGAGTCGGGACCGGCGATGCGGTTGTAGGTGACACCCGCACCCTGCAGCAGCGGCTGGCTGAAGGTGAAGTCGTAGTTCGTCGTCCACGTCGAGGGGACAACCACATCGCCAGCGGCGTTCTGCTGTCGGATCGGGGAGTTGTTGTTGTCATAGAGTGTTTGATTCGAGAAGCCCCAGGTGGCACCCGTGGCGGTCCGCTTGCTGATGCCACTGGTCCAGTTGCCCTGGTCGCCCAGGAATTGCTGCTGAAAAATAACGGTGCCGACACCGCCGACGTTCTGCGGCCGGTTCTGTCGCTCCCAGGTGAGCGAGCTGGAGAGCTGCGCGTCGAACAGGGCCAGGGCGCTCTCGACGCCGCGGAACGGGTCGGTTTCAGTGATCGCCGGGTCGTAGGCCGTCGGCGTCTGCTGCGGCGCGGTGAGCAGCGAGACGGGCGGTTCGCCGGTCTGTGGCCGCGGGCCGCCGAAACTGCCGAACCGACCGCCGAGATTCCGCAGCACCTTGCCGTTCTCCAGGGCGGTGCGGATCACCTCTTCGAGCGAGAGCTCCCAGATCGAGTCGAACTTCGCGTTCGAGAGCGTGACGGGCTCGATGGCCCCGGCCGCCTCGGCGAGCGGTTCCTGGCAGGTGTCCGGGTACTCGAGTTTCTGGATCGCCCCCACGTAGTGCGAGAGATCACCATCCTCGAAGAAGTAAAACGGCTGCCGCGGCGCGCAGCCCCCGGCCAGGAGCGAAACGCTCGTCAGCATCACCCAGGCAGTGCGGGCGAGTCGGGACACGGGGGGCTCAATCCGGGGTGTCGTGCTTCGCGGGAGTGCGAAGGCCGCCGCTGCGCCTTGGGGAACCGGCCGCTGGTGCGCGGCCCGTTCCCGGCACGGCGCCCCCCGACTCCGTGCCCGCACCGCATGCACCAAGGCGCAGCGGCAGCAGGGAAACTATCGGCCCCCCTGCCCGCAAACTTGGAGCAATCGTCAGAGTCTGTCGTCCCGGCCGGCGACGCTGGCAAGATGCGCAGGCCAGGAGACCGTGGTCGACTCCTGAACGCGACCGTTCGCCAGCCACACGAACCTGGCCGCACAGCCCGGGAACCGCGCGATCAGATCGACACCCTCCGCGAGCCCGAGCACGCTGGCGGCCGTAGCCAGTGCGTCGGCTGTCGTGCCGTCTGGCGCGATCACCGTGACAGCGGCCGGCCCGGTGACCCCCATCCCCGTGCGGGGATCGACGATGTGGCTGTAGCGAACCCCATCGATCTCCACCGCCTGGAACGCATCGCCCGAGGTCGTCACCGCTGCATTGGCCAGCAGGAGCGTCGGGCCGGCGGCCTCCTGCCCAGGCAGTCCGCGAACCGCGATCCGCCAGCCAGTCGCCCCGGGCGGCGGCCCCGACACGGCGATGTCGCCCGAGGCGTCGACCAGCGCCGCTGTGATGCCCCGGTCGCGCAGCACGGCCAAGACGCGATCCGCCGCATAGCCCATGCCGATGCCGCCCAGATCCAGCCGCGTGCCGGCCTGCGGCAGCTGCACGGCTTGGCCCCGATCCGCCAGTCGCAGAGCATGGGGCCCCACGGCCGCGCGAGCGGCGGCGAGTTTTTTCGGCCCGGGCAGGCGGCCTGAGCGGCGGGCCTGCCGCCACAGTGTCGTCAGCGGTCCCACGGTCGGATCGAAGGCGCCGTCGCTGGCGTCGCGCAGGGCCACGGACCGGGTCAGCACCTGCCAGAGGTCCGTGCTGACCGGCACCGGATCCGCCATGGGCGCGGCGGCCGACAGTCGCGACAGCTCGCTGTGGGGGTCGTAGTCGGAGAGGATCGCCTCCAGCCTGGCAACCTCGGCGAAGGCGGCCACGAGCGCCGCCTGGCCGGCGGTCCGACTGGCGGCATGGAGCGTGATCGTCCAGGGCACCCCCATCAGCCGCCGCGTCTCGCTCACGCATGCCTGTTCGGCGGCTGGGCGGCAGGCCGACAGGCCGACGACCAGGAAGAGCAACGCTGCTTTTCCGCCCGCCCGGCGGTAGACTTTCAGTTCCATGACCTCGACTCCTTCCCGGCCCGCCGTTGCGATCGCCTTCGAGTGCACGCCCCTGCGGAGCGTCCCGCGTTTCGACGTGCCGCTCGACGCCTCGCCCGGCTACCGGGCCCGGCTGGAGCGATTCCAGCGGGCCGTCGCACAGCACGGCACGCGGAACACCTACTATCTCACCGACGGTTCGTGCACGTTCCAGTTTACGAACGATCCGGCCCTGGGGTGGACGCGGTTCACGTTCGAGGGCACCGTGCTCACCGACGAGGCCGACGCCCGGACGATCGGCAGTGATCTGGCCATCGAACTCGACGGGGAGACCTGCGACTGGCTGACGCAGCCGGCCGTGGAGTGGCTGCGGCTCTCGGTGAGGCACGCGGTCGAGGTGGAGTTCGACCGCTACATCGCCGCTGGCGACCTGTCACGGGCTTTGGAACGGCTGGCCCGCGAGCAGGCAGCCAGCGATGCCGCCGGCGGGTTTCTCGGGATGAATCTGTGATTCACGGCTGTCTGGCCATTCATGGCCCCGACAGCCTTGGCCATTCTGCCCGGCGATCATGTCGGCGGGGCGTCAACGGGCGGCATGCAGACGCCGTCGATCACGCACGCGTACCAATGCACGGGTCTATACTTCGCGGCTATGCGTGCCGTCGTCGTCTTCGGTCTCGGGAGATTCGGGCTTCAGGTCGTGGAAGCCTTGTGCGGCTGCGGCTGCCCGGTGACGGTCGTCTCGGACGACGCGACGAGCCCGGAACGGATCGACCACGCCATGGCCGCCGGCGCACGGTTCGTGCGCGGCGACTTCCGCACCCGCTCGGCCCGCCGGGAGGCGGAGGTCTCCACCGCCCAGGCGGTCGTGCTCACGACGGCCAATGACATCGACAACCTGGAGGCGGCCCTCGAAGTCCGTGGCGAGGCGCCGGCGGTCCGCGTCGTGATGCGGCATTCCCAGTCGCGGTTGGCGCGGCGGTTCGAATCCGACTTCGGCATCGCCGCCGCCCTGGCGCCCGCCGACATCGCCGCCGACGCCTTCGTCGAGGCCGCCCTGGCTCCACCGACGGGCGAGGCGGCACTCCTGCCGACCGCGGGACGGCCCGCGGCCATCGCCCGCAGGCCACTGCGCATGGAGTTCATCGCCGTCCCGGCCCTGCTGGCGGGCATCTACGCCACGGCGATCGTCGTCTTTCGTCTCACTCTCGGCCTCTCCTGGGTGGATGCCGTGTACTTCGCGACGACCGTCGTCACGACGGTCGGCTTTGGCGACATCAACCTCCTCGACGCGCCCGCCTGGGTGAAGTTCTTCGGGGTGGCCTTGATGTTCGCGGGCGTGCTCCTGATCGCGATCACGGCCTCGCTGCTGGCGGTGTTCGTCGTCACCGGCACGGCCGATCACCTGCGGAACGAGTTCCGCGCCCGCCGGCTGCGGAACCACATCGTGGTCTGCGGGCTCGGCACCGTCGGCACGGCCGTGGCCCGCGACCTGTTCGACCGCGGCACGCCCGTGGTCGTGGTCGATCCGCAGGCCGACGACGAGCTGCACCGCGAAACCAACCCGCACTGCCCGGTGATCGTGGGCGACGCGACCCGGCCCGTCATCCTCCACCGCGCCGGCATCGAGCATGCCCGGGCGCTCGTCGCCTGCACGAGCAACGACGCCCTCAACCTGGAAATCGGCCTCACCGCGCAGTCGCTGGCCGAGGCCCATCGCGGTGGCCGTCCGCTGCGGCTCGTGCTCCGCTGCTTCGACGCCGAACTGGCCCGCCGCATCCACGCCGTCTCCGCCAACTACACGCTCCTGTCGGAGGCCACGATCGCCGCCCAGGTCTTCGTCCAACGGGCGGTCGCCGGTCCGGCGACCTGATCCCCCGCGCGCTCCATGCCCTCCGCCGCCGCCTCGCACCTCGCCGACCCGGTCACCCGCCACATGCGGGCCGACTTCGCCCGCCTCGCCCTCGACCAGACGGTCGGCGAGGCGATCACCGCGGCCCGCGCGCTGCCGCCCGAGGGACGGATCATCTACTTCTACGTGCTCGACGCCGCGGGGCGGCTGGCCGGCGTGGTGCCGACCCGCCGGCTCCTCCTTTCGCCCGACGCGACGCCGATCCGCGACGTGATGGTCACCAGGGTGGTCACGATCCCGGCCGCGGCCACGGTGCTCGACACCTGCGAGTTCTTCCTGCTCCACAAGCTGCTCGCCTTCCCGGTGGTGGACGACGAGCGGCGGATGCTCGGGATCGTGGACGTCGATCTCTATACGGAAGAACTGGCCGACGTCGACCGCCGCGAGGATCTCGACGACCTGTTCCAGCTGATCGGCGTCCACTTCGAGGACTCACACGCCCGCTCGCCCGTGGCGGCGTTCAAAAGCCGGTTTCCCTGGCTGCTGGCCAACATCGCCGGCGGGATCATGGCCGCCTTCCTGTCGGGGCTCTTTCAGGCCGAGCTCGAGAAGGCGGTGGCCCTGGCCTTGTTCGTGCCGGTGGTGCTGGCGCTGGCGGAGAGCGTGGCCATTCAGTCGGTGAGCATCGCGCTGCAGCGGCTCCACGGCCGGCCGCCGTCGCTCGGCGGCATCCTCCGGGCCGTGCGGCACGAGTCACTGACGGGCATGCTGCTCGGCGCGGCCAGCGCCGCGACGGTGGCCCTCGTGGCCCTCGCCTGGCTCGGCCAGCGGGCCGTGGCCGCGGCGCTTCTCGGCGGGATCACCGGGGGCGTGGTCTGTGCCGCCGCGATCGGCGTGGCGATGCCGAACCTGCTGCGGCTGTTCGCTCGCGAGCCGCAGGTGGCCGCCGGCCCGGTGGCCCTCGCCGCCACCGACATGGTCACGCTCGTGATCTACTTTTCGCTGGCCCGGCAACTGCTCGGCTGACATCCTCCCGGCCGCGTGCCCGGGTATGCTGGTCGCCATGACGACCGCCCCTGACCGGCCCGCCGGCGACGACGTTTCGCTCCCCAACGAACTGGCACGCGAGCGGAATCGCGAGGCGGCCGACCGCACGCTCCTGGCCTGGATCCGCACCAGCCTGGCGATGATCTCGCTCGGCTTCGGCATCGAGCGGCTCGGCCAGGCGGCGATGGGGCTCGACGGCCGGCTCTCCGGGTTCACGCCGCTGAAGACGCGGATCGCCGGCGGCACGCTCATCGCCCTGGGCATCGCCGCCACGCTGGCCGGCATCTGGGAGCACCGCCACGTGCTGGCGGCGATCGCCCGCAGCGACTACCGCTACGCCGACCGCCCGGCGATCGCCCGCGCGATGGGCTGGGTGCTGGTGACGGTGGGCACCGTGGCCCTGGCGGTCGTGGCCGGCGGACTCTGAACGGCGCCGCTCGCTCCGCACCCTGTGAGTGCGCCGTGCGACCGGCACGCTGCAAGCCGGTCGCACCGTCACGCGCCCACGCACGTCAGGCAGTCACTCGGCCGGCGGTGCCGCCACGGCCCACAGGTTCTTCTGCGAGGCGACGAACAGCGTGCCGTTGGCGGCCGTGGGCACCGACCACACCGGCGTGCCGAGCTTGATATCGGCGATGTGCCGCCGCTCACGGCCCGCCGCGAGCACCGTCAGCCCCTTGCGGGTGCCGATGAACACCTTGCCGTCGACAACCAGCGTGCTCGACCAGATCTCGTCGCGGGTATCGTGCACCCAGACCAGCGCCCCGGTGGCGGCTTCCAGGCAATGCACCTTGCCGGCGTGCTCGGCCGCGTAGAGCAGGCCGTCGGCGATCGACACGGTGGAGAGCGTGCGGCCGATGCCGAGATACTGCCAGACGCGGGCCGTTCCGGTCGCGTTCCCCTTCCCGTCGAGCGCGAAACATGACAACGCACCGCGGCCCGGGCCGTGGATCGGGTCCTGGCCGATCGCCACGTAGGCACGATTCCCATGCACGACAGGCGTGCCGATGATCTCGCTGGGGCTGACGAGCATGCCGTCGGCGTCGAGCTGCTTGGGCGCCCCGCGGACCAGTGCCCAATAGTCGATCTTTTGACCGCCGCGTTCGCGGTAGCCGGGCGGGTTGCAGTCGAACCACCAGGCCTCCTCCAGCACGCCGCCGCCCGGAGCTACCGGGCGGAAGGCATGGCAGACCCCGTCGCCGGCGCCGTAGAGCACCAGCGGCCGCCCCTTCACGCTCGCCAGGGCCGGCGAGGACCACTGGCCGTGGAACACCGCCGCGCTGATCTTGCCATCGTCGCGGGCGACGACCGCGCCCGAACGCTTGTCGAGGACGACCAGCGACGGCGCGGTGGGCAGCACCACCTTGCCGTCATAGACGCCGTTGCCGGTGCCCACGTAGAGGTGCTCGCCGAGCACGAGCACACCGCAGTTGGAGGCGTCGTGCGGGAAGACCGGCAGGTCGCGGAGCATGTCGCACCGCCAGAGGATGTCGGCGTCCTGCGGCCCAAGCTCCACGGGGGCGGCGCCCTCGGGCACTGAGAAGGAGGCCTCGTCGCGAAAGGGGCCGTCGTTGCCGTCGGCGAGCCCGTCGGCGTCCAGGCACAGGACCTCACAGCGGTTGGTGACGAGATAAACGCGATCGCCCTCGACCGTGGCGGTCGAGCAGACGCCGAGGTTCATGGCGTCGAAATCCTCGCTCACCTTCGCGCGGTCGATCTCGAGCTTGGGCACGACCAGCCGCCAGAGGAGCGCACCGGTTTGCTCGTCGAGGCACAGGAACACGCCCCCTTCGGTGGGCCGAAACCGCGGGTCGTCGAGGTCCTCGTCATTGGTGCCGATGAAGATCCGCCCGCCGGCGACGACCGGGGCGGAGTAGTTCTCGCTGCCCAGCCGGACGATGAACCGCACGTTCTTGGCCGTGGCGGGATCGAAACCCAGCCGGTCGCGCTTCTTCTTGCCGGGAAAGAAGGTCTCGGGAATGCCGGTCTCGGCCGCCGCCATGTTGCGGCTCGACGTGCCGCCCCACTGCGGCCAGTCGGCCGCGGGGGCGAACTCCGCCCCGAACCATGCTCCCACGCTCCAGCAGAGCAACGCCGCCCACGCAGCCTGCGAACACCGCATCGTGATTCCTCCCGGGTATCTGGCGGATTGTTGATCACTTTTCCATCCGGGTCCAGACTCGGGGCATCCACGTTCCAGCGCCGCCACAGCCATGCCCCCGTCATCATCCGCACCGGCCGCACAGTCCGCCCCCCTGCCCGAGGCAGCCGACCTCGTCGTGGTCGGGGCGGGCGCCGCCGGCCTGTTCGCCGCCACCTGGGCGGGCCGCACCGCGGCGGCAGCCGGACGTCCCCTGGCCATCGTGGCCGTGGACGGCGCCCGCAAGCTCGGGGCCAAGATCCTGGTCGCCGGCGGGGGCCGCTGCAACGTGACGCACGACGCGGTCCACGAGGGCGACTATGCCGGCAGCACGCCGCCGGCGATCCGCAAGGTGCTCCGCCGCTTCGGCGTGGCCGACACAGTGCAGTTCTTCGCCGCCGCGGGCGTCGCCCTGAAGCGCGAGGAGACGGGCAAGCTCTTTCCGGTCACCGATTCGGCCCGCACCGTCCTCGAGGCACTGGTCGCGGCCGCCCGCGCGGCCGGCGTGACAATCGTCCACCCGGCCCGCGTGACCGAGATCATGCCCACGGCCGGCGAGTTCGTCACGCTCACGGACGCAGGCACGATCCGCAGCCGGGCCGTCATCCTCTGCACCGGCGGCAAGTCGCTGCCGAAATCGGGCTCCGACGGCGGCGGCCTGCTGCTGGCCACGGCGCTGGGCCACACCCTCACCAGCCCCGTCGTGCCGGCGCTCGTGCCGCTGGTGCTGCCGACGGAGCACTGGATCACGGCGCTCTCCGGGCTCACGCTGCCGACGGAGATCGTGCTCGGCTCCGCCACCGGGCGGCGGCTTTGGGCGACGACGGGCAGCACGCTGTGCACGCATGTCGGCCTGTCGGGACCGGCGGTCCTCGACATCAGCCGCCACTGGCTCGTGGCCCGGGCGGCCGATCCCGACGTCCGCCTGGCCCTCAACTGGCTCCCGGGCACGACGGCCGAAGCCGCCGATCGCTGGCTCGTCGCGGAGCAGGGCAGGGGTGCGCTGGCGACGCTCCGCGATCGGCTGCCCGACCGCCTCGCCCGGTCGCTCTGCGAACTCGCGGCGGCTCCCCCGACCGGCGACCTGCCGCGGGACGCCCGCCGCCGGCTCGTGATGCTCGCCACCGCCACGCCCTTGCCGATCGTCGGCGACCGCGGCTTCGCCGTGGCCGAAGCGACCGCCGGCGGCGTGCCGCTGGCCGAGGTGCGGCTGGAGACGATGGAGAGCCGGATCTGCCCGGGGCTGTCGTTCGCCGGCGAGGTGCTCGACGTGGACGGCCGGATCGGGGGCTTCAATTTTCAGTGGGCGTGGGCCAGCGGCTTCGTGGCCGGCACCGCCGCCGCCGAGCGGCTCACGACCGCGTAGCTGAACGCGCCGTCGCGGAGGTCGATCGTGCGCATCACCGGCGGCGGATCGGCCGGGCGGGCCCGGCGGGTCGGCAGGAGGCCGGCGACACACCCGATCACGTCGGCCACCGAGATGTCGTCCATCGACGCCCGGCCTGGGATCCAGCGCAGGTGCCGCTCGCCGTGCGGCCGCAGCCATGACCGGAGCCTTGCCAGCGGGCCGCGGACGACCCGCGTTGAACGCACCACCGCGCTGTGGGTCATCCACGGCGACCACTGGTTCGGATCGGTCGGCCCCACGAGCACCGCCACCGGCACGCCGAAGGAGGCGGCGAGATGCACGAGTCCGGTGTCGACGCCGATGCACAGGTCCATGCGGGCCACCAGCCCGCCCGCCTCACGCAGCGGCACCGCCCGGGAGAAGTCGTGGACGTGCACGGCGACGGCCGGGCCGACGGCGGCCTCCAGCCGGCGGTGCGCGGCGGCATCGAGCGGCGCGCCGCAGAGCACGATCTCGCAGCCGCGTTCGTGGACGAGCCATTCGACCAGGCGGGCCCACCGGTCGAACCGCCAGAACCGCAGCGCGTCGGTGCCGCGCACCGCAAGGAGCACCCGCGGCCTGTCGGCGGGAAGCGCTGCCAGCAGCGCGGCGCTGCGGGCGGCGACCGGACCAGGCACCCAGTTTTCGTTGCGGCCGTCGTCGACGGCGACACCCTCGGCCCGCAACTGGTCGAGATAGGCCTGCACCTGATGCCTGCCGCGCGGCACGGGCACCGCCTTGGTGAGCAACACGCGGCCGCCCTCGCTCGCGAAACCGATCCGCCGCGGAATGCCCGCCAGCCAGGCCAGCAGCGCCACCGAGGTCGATCGCTTGAGCAAATAGGCCCGCGCGTAGCCGCGGCCGCGAAGCCAGACGGCCGTCGTCCGCAGGCCGGCCAGCGACGCGAACCACCCGCGCCGCGACCGCTCCCAGGGAACGAGCTCGTCGTGGTAGGGGCAGGCGGCGAGCACTTCGCGGGCGGCCCGCTCGGCGAACACGTCGATCACGGCGTCGGGATGGGCGCGGCGCAGGTTCCGCAGGAAGGGGATCGCGAGCACCGTGTCGCCCACGTAGCGGGTGCAGACCACGAGAATTCGCTCCCGCGTCCTGCCGGCGCCATCCTGGCGATCCCGCTCATCCATGCCCCTCATCATAGGCCGGCAGCCAACCCCGCCGCAGCGCGAGTTCACGCCGGGAAAACGCAGGTTTCGCGCCGGCGCATCCCTGCGGGCCTGCTTCGGCTTACGCGAGGCTCGCCTGGAGGGCGAGCCAGCGCCCGGCTGGTCGCACCTCGGCTGCGACCACGACGGGCCAAGCCTGCGGGGGGCTGTGATTCGCGCCGGCGCATCCCTGCGGGCCTGCTTCGGCTTACGCGAGGCTCGCCTGGAGGGCGAGCCAGCGCCCGGCTGGTCGCACCTCGGCTGCGACCACGACGGGCCAAGCCTGCGGGGGCTATGGATGGCCCCGCAGGCGTGAAAGTTACCGGGCAAATCCCACGAAGAAGCTGAAGACCTGCCGGTTGTCGTACGGGGCATAGGCCACCGGGAAGGCGAAGTCCAGCGCGATCGGCGCCGGCCCCATCGCCGGAAGCGTGATCCGGAAACCGAAGCCGGGCGCGACACGCATGTTTTCGATCGAGACGTTGGACTCCACGGTGCCGAAGTCGGTGAAGAAGACGCCGCGGAGCGTGTCGTCGGCGGTGATCGGATACATGTACTCGACGGTGTTGAGCCACTGGAAGGGACCGCCAATGATCGCCAACTGGCCGTTGGAGCCGGCCTGCCGCGGACTCGCCCCGCGGAACGTGAAGCCGCGGATCGTGTTGTAGCCGCCGGCGAAGAAGTTGTCGTAGGCGGGCGTATTCGGGCCCGAGATGCCGAGCACCGAACCGACGGAGAGCACGTGGCGGCCCGAGCCGTCGGGCCGCTCGTTGAGGAGGAAGTATTGCCGCGCCTCGGCGATGCCGCGCGGATAGATGAAGGTACCGATCACCTGTTCGAACTCGAAGGTCGCCAGATGGCCTTGCGTGGGCAGGAAGGGGCTGTCCCGGGTGTCGTGGATGATACCCGCCGAGAAGCCATACAGGCCGTTGGTGCCGAGCATGTTGTCGATGGCGGGCACGCCCGGAATCCGGGGATTGAACACGTCCACGCTCTCGCCGCGGAAGCCGGCGTTCACCGAGAGGTCGGGGGCGAAGGCGAACTGGTAGCCGAGGCCGATCCGACCGCCGGTGCGGGCCTCCGCCCAGTCGTAGAAGAACCGCGTGTAGTACGACGCCGACAGCGACAGGCCGACCCGCGTGTCGAAGAGATAGGGCTCCTGGAAGGTGGCCATGTACCGCTGCAATTGCGTGCCAGGCGCGGCCTCGAGCCGGAACCGCTGGCCGGCGCCGCGGAAGGCCGTGCCGTTCTTGATGTCATCCCAGCTCCGCGGCAGTCGCAGGATGTCGAAGTTCTGCTCGTCGACGACGATGTTGCCCACCAGGCCGGCGTTGGAGTTGACGCCGGCACCGATCATGAGGCGGCCGGTCTGCGTCTCTTCGGCGTCCACGTCCACGATCACGTAGGGCTCGTTGCCCGGAAAGACGGGCAGTGCGCCGCCGCCCCCGAAATCGGGCAGTGCGGAGGGCTGAAAGCCGGGAGGCTGGTTGGGGTCGAACTGGCCGACGGGCTGCGCGGCAAACGGCCCGCCCCCCGCCACCGCCGGCTGCATCATCCCGGGCTGCATCATCCCGGGCTGGCCGACCGCGGGACTCATCGCCGGCGCGACCTGCTGCTGCACGGTGTACACCGGCGCGGGGCCGCCGGCTGCCGCCGACGGCGCAACCCCCCAGCCGGCGGGCGGCGGCTGCATGGCCGGCTGCGGCGCGAAAGGCTGGGCCGGCGGCTGCGGTGGATAGAACTGCGGCACCGGCTGCGGCGCCGGTTGCGGCACGCCCGGCTGCTGGACGAACACGGGGGCGAGCGGCTGCGGGCTCTGGCCGCGCCATACCGGCCGATCAGCCATCTGGGCCGGCCGCGGCACGGTGGGCGCGAGCCCGGCCGGCGGCGCCGCCGGCTGGGGCTGGGCGGCGTCGTTCCAGGTGCCATCGACGACGAGATCGATCACCGCCTCGCCCTCGGCCCCGTCGGGGCTCTGGCCGCGGAATCCCGGCCGGCCGGGCTCGTTCGCCATCCGTTTGCCATCGTCCTCGGGCTTCGAGAACACGATCTTCGGCCCCTCTCCCTTGGCGGCGTCGGCGAGGAACAGGCTGCTCGACTTCAGCCGCCGCTCGTCGTCGCGGAGTTTGCGGATGTCGAGGATGTCGCCCGGTCGCAGCGAGAGACGGTTGAGCACGGTGCTGTGCCGGGTGTGCGGGTTCTCGCCCCGAATCCGCACGTTGATCTTGCCGACGCGGTACCGCTGCCCCTCCGCGACGCTGTAGACGAGGTCGAGTTCGCCGGGCTGCTCGAGGAACCGCGGGTCGGCCTTGATGTCGGCGAACACGAAGCCCCGGCCGCCGTAGATGTCGCGGATCATGTTCAAATCCCCGTCCATCTTGGCCTGGTTGAAGTGCTCGCCGCTCTTGAGCTTGAGGTCGCGCTCGAGAAACTCCGTCTTGAACTTGCTGTTGCCCATGAACGAGACGTTGCGGACCTTGTACCGCGGCCCCTCGTTGATCACGAAGGTGAGGTACGTCCAGTCCTTGCGGCCCTCGTGGACGACCTGCACCTCACGGCCCACCTTGGCCTGAAAGAAGCCGAGGCTGCGGTAGTAGGCCGTCAGCTTCTCGACGTCGTCGTCGACCACGGAGCGGTCGACGTCGCCACCGAACACCCAGAGGATGCCCGGCTTCGACTTGATCTGGGTGAGCAGCCGGGCGTCGCTGGCGATCGTGTTGCCCACGAACCCCGTCCAAGCGACCTTGCGGCTGCGACCCTCGTCGATGAGGAACACGGCCCCCTTGTCGCCCGGCTTGCTGCCTTCGACGGTCGTGACCCGGGCCGCGTCGTAACCCTTCTCGTGGTAGTACGACTCGATCCGCCGCCGGGCCTCCTCGACGACGTACGGATCCATCGAGTCGCCGACGTCGATCTCGCTCTTCTTGCGGAGCGTGCGGGTGGTGACGTGCTTGTTGCCGACGTACTTCACGTAGCGGAGCATGGGCCGCTCCACCACCTGGAAGATGACGACGACACCCTCCTGAACGCGGACGTACTTCGGGTGCACGTCGACGAACTTCCGGGTCCGGTGCAGGGTGCGCACGTCCTGCTCCACGGCCTGGGGATCGAAGATCTGCCCGGCCCGCGTGACGAGCTGCGGCAGCTTCGACACCTCGGTGGCGTGATTGCCCTCGATCCGCACCTCCACGATCCGGTTGGCCTCGTCGGCAGCGGCGGGGGCGACCGGCGGCAGCGCGGAGACGGGTGGCGGCAGCGGCTCCTGCGCGGCCGCCAGCACCGCGGCGCAGGCGAGGGCGACGGCGAGCGGCCACGGTCGGGCCCGGATTCGGAGGAGCACTGCGCGCGAGGCCATCAAGGGTGCCGATGCGGGGGAGGCGGCTGCGGAAGCGGGGAGGGAATAGCGATAGACCCCCCGGCGTCACAAGCCGAAAAGTGTCCGCCATCGAGGCCGGCCTGCCGGGGCGGGAACCATGGGCTTGCCCAGTCGATGATCCTTGACTGGCCCCCTTAAATCACGGTACTTTTGCAGGTTCGATCCGCTTGTCAGCCGTTCAACCTCCGTTCCGGATCGGCACCCCCGGTCCACGGCCGCGCGACGCCGCCGGCTCATCCCATGCCGACGACGGTGATCGATCTCCGCCGCACCGAAGACGCCCGCGACGTCGTGCACCGGGCCGTGCAGGCGCTGGCCGAGGGCCGGCTCGTGGCCTTTCCGACCGAGACCGACTACGTGGTGGCGGCGAGCGCCCGCGAACCGCAGGCGGTGGCAACACTGCGCGAGCTTTCCCCGCAGCGGGCCGCCGAGCCCCGCCTCACGCTGGCGCTCAAGAGCGCCGACGAGGCGCTCGACTGGGCGCCGCGGATGACACCGATCGGCCGGCGGATCGCGCGGCGGTGCTGGCCCGGACCGGTGGCGATGCTCGTGCCTGACGACCATCCGGAGAGCCTCGTGCATCGCCTGCCCGAGACGGCCCGGACGGCGCTGGTGGGGGACGGCAGGCTGCGGCTGCGCGTGCCGGGGCATCCCATGCTCGCCGACTGCATGCGGATGCTCGCCGGGCCGGTGGCCCTCGCCGAGCCGGGCGCGGAGACTCCCGCGGTCACCGCGGCGGACCTGCTCGACCGCGTCGGGCAGGCCGTGGCGATGGCGATCGACGACGGGCGGGCGCGGTACGCGCAGCCGGTCTCGACCATCGAGATCGACCGGAGCTCGTTCCGGATCGTGCGGCCGGGGATCGTGTCGGAGGAGACGCTCTGGCGTCTCTCCAGCCTGATGGTGCTCTTCGTGTGCACCGGCAACACCTGCCGAAGTCCGATGGCAGAGGCGCTGTTTCGCCGGCTGGCAGCGGAGCGGCTCGGATGCCGCCCCGAAGAGATCGAACGGCACGGGGTGGTGGTCGCCAGCGCCGGCATTTCAGCCTGGACCGGCACCCGCGCCAGCGCCGGGGCCATCGACGTGATGGCGGAGATGGGCGGCGATCTGGGCGGCCACGAGAGCCAGCCCCTCACCGAGGACCTCGTGCGGCAGGCGGACGTGATCCTGACGATGACGGCCGCGCATCGCGCCGCAATCCTTGCCCAGTTTCCCGAGGCCGGCGGCCGCGTGACGATGCTGTCGCCGGACCGCCAGGACGTCCTGGACCCCATCGGGGGCAACCTGGACATCTACCGCCGTTGCGCCAGACAGATCCACGGGCATCTGTCCGCCCGGTTGGATACACTCGGGATCGACCCGGTGGGCGGCTAGCCCGCCGGCAGGCATCGTTTCAGGAGCACGCGGATTCATGCGGATTGCCATCGGCAGCGATCATCGGGGACTGGCGGCGCGGAAGCGGGTCATCGGCCTGCTGGAACGGCTGGGTCACGAGGTGATCGACTGCGGCTCGCACGGCGAGGAGGCGGTCGATTATCCCGACATCGCGGCCGACGTAGCCCGCCGGGTGAGCGGTGGGTCCGTCGACCGTGGCATCCTCCTGTGCTGCACGGGCGTGGGCATGGCGATCGCCGCCAACAAGCTGCCAGGCGTCCGGGCGGCCACCTGCCACGACGAGGTGACGGCCGAGATGAGCCGGCGGCACAACGATCTCAACGTGCTCTGCCTGTCGGCGGAAATGATCGGCGCCGAGGTGCAGGACAAGATCATCCGCACGTGGCTGACCTCGCCCTTCGAAGGGGGGCGGCACGCCCGCCGCGTGGCCAAGATCACGGCGCTCGAGCCGAAATGCTGAACCCGGGCAAACCGGGGCGGCCCGGCGGGCCGCGGGGAGTCGTCGCGTCGTAGCGGTCGTATCGCCGCGGTCCCGCGCAGGCCCGGCAAAAAGGCGGCCGAAATCGTTGAATCGCCCGCCCGCGTTGCTATCGTCGGTCGTGGACAGACGGAGATGCGGCGGTCCGGCATGGGTCGGCACGGCGCGTCTCCAGCCGCCTGGAACCCGCCGGCATGCCCCTCGCCCGCCACCCCGATCCGGAAGAAGTCGACTGCCTGATTCGCAACGGCGAGTTGCGAACCGCCATCGAGCCCTACCTGGACGAGTCGATCTGGGAGATCGACTTCCGCGGATTGCCCACGCCCGTCGAGAACCGGTTTCTCGAGTCGATGCTGGCCTGGGAGCTCGCGCCGCTGGTGCCGATCGCCCGCTGGTTCGATCCGCCGCTGGCGCTCCAACCCGCCCTCACGCTCGACGACGAGCAGCTCCGCGAGCGGCTGTGGGAAATCATCGAGCAGTTGTATGGAAAGCGGATCGTGCTCGACTTCACCGACCATCTGTCCGACCGGGAGCTGTATGCGGTTATCCGCCGCGACATCCTCCCGGCGACCGTGAAGCACGTCGATCTCCCCGACAACTACTTCCACTGGGACTGCAGCGCGACCGCCGGCGACGACCCGACCATCTGGCTGACCTACTACGCCAGCGACGAGGAGCGGGAGGCCTGGCGGCTCGAGGAGGGCCGCGATCCGCCCCCCCGCGCGGTGCCGCCGTACCCCCGGGCCCTACCGACCGCACCGGTCTGACTCCCGGGCCGGTGAAGATTTTGCCGGGCGCGGGGAATCTTTCCCATCGCCGTCCGGACCGCTTTGAGCGGCGGCTTGGACCGACATACTCTTGCATCGCGTCCCGCCACCGTAACTCCCAGAGGTGCCCCGTGAATCGACTTGCCATGCCGCTGGTTCTCGTCCTCGCCTCCACCGGTCTGCCGACGGCCGCCCGCGCGGCCGATGCTCCCGCCATTCGCGCCGCGATCGCGAAGGCGACGGCCTTCCTCGAGAAGCGCCAGGGCGCCGACGGCAGTTTCTCCGCCGAGGTTGGCCCGGCCGTTACGGCCCTGGCGGTCAATGCCCTTGTCCGGTCAGGCTCCCCCGTCGATGCGCCGGCCGTGCAGAAGGGGCTCGCTCATCTGCTCACGTTCAAGCGATCCGACGGCGGCATCTATGCGCCCGAGTCGCCGGTCAGCAACTACGAATCGGCGATCGCGATGGTGGCGCTGGCCGCCTGCAACGCGGACGGCCGCTACGACAAGGAGATCAAGGGCTGCGAGGCCTACGTGAAGGGGCTGCAGTGGGACGAAGGCGAGGGCAAGGGCAAGGCCGATCCGGCCTTCGGCGGCGCGGGCTACGGCCGGAAGGGCCGGCCAGACCTCTCCAACACGCAATTCATGATCGAGGCCCTGCGAACGATCGGCGTCAGCGAGAACGATCCGGCCATCCAGAAGGCGCTGGTCTTCGTGTCGCGCACCCAGAACCTCGTCGGCCCGGAGAACACGACGCCGTTCGCGGAGCAGAACACGAACTCCGCCGACGAGGGTGGCTTCTACTACACGCCCGCGGCCGGTGGTGAGAGCCAGGCCGGCGGCTCGCCGGAGGGCGGACTGCGGAGCTACGGCTCGATGACCTACGCGGGCCTGAAGAGCATGATCTTCGCCGGGCTCACGAAGGACGACTACCGCGTCAAGGCGGCGCTCAAGTGGCTCGGCCGCCACTACTCCTTCAAGGAGAACCCCGGCATGGGCCAGGCGGGGATCTACTACTACTTCCACACCGCGGCCAAGTCGCTGGACGTGCTGGGCGCGGAAACCTTCACCGACGCCGCGGGCAAGGAGCACGCCTGGCGGACCGAGCTGTCCGACGAGATCATCGCCCGTCAGAAGCCCGATGGCTCGTGGGTGAACGCCAACGAGCGCTGGATGGAGGACAACCCGAACCTCGTCACCAGCTACGCCCTGCTGGCGCTGACCTACTGCCTGCCGAAGTGAGGCCGCGGCCGCAGCCCGACCGGCTCATTCGGCCGGCACGGCCGCCGGTGCGTCGGCAGCGGCGGCCCGGCCCGCGAAGATCGCGATGTCGGTCTGGAACGGGCGGCTCGACACCGTCAGTTCACCCGAGAACGGGTAGCCGAAGAGTGCGACGAGATACAGATTGAGCCCCATCACGACGGCCGCCAACGCCGTCAGGAACCGCTGCAGGCTCACGCTCTCCGCTCGGAACAACCCCGCGAACAGCACCGTCACCGCGCCACCCACGATGAGCACGAACCATTCGACGGCCGGAATGCCGAACTCGGCGGTACCGATCCGCTCGCGACGATAGTCCCACAGTTCGCGGATCTGCTCGAGGAGCATGGGAAACACCGCCTTCTGGCTCTCGGTGACGGGCTCGTAGCCGTCGAGACTCCGGGCCAGCGCGAAGGCCGTCTGCCGCGCTTCCGGGCTGGCATGGCCCCGGGCCATCGCCGGCCACTCGTTCTCAACCACCTGCCGGGCATAGGTGCGACAGGCCTCCTGGATCCGCTCCCGCTGGGCCGTGGGGAGCCGTTCGGCCAAGAGGAAGATGTCGGCCAGGGAGTTCGACTCCTGCTGGACGACGTCGATCGCGTGCTCGAAGCGGACGAGGGCATCGACCACGACGAGGCCGAGCAGCACGGCGTACAGCGTGCCCACCACCGACAGCAAGTTGCCGGTGATGTCGTGCGCCTGCCGGAGGATGTCCTTGGCGAACATCTTCCGCACCGCGGCCACGAGGCCGATGGCCGCGACGACGCCGCCCAGGATGATCGCCAGCCCGGTCGTGAACCCGTGAAACTCCATGTGCTCTCCTGGCCCGCGGCTGCCAGATCACGCCGCTGCTCACTCCTGCAGATCAGTCCTTCAAATCGAAGAGCCGCCGCAGGGCGTCGAGCAGGCCGTGCGGCGGACCCGCGCGGCTTTCGTCGCGCAGCGACGCCAGCGGCGGATGGAGCAGCTTGGCCGCATAGCGCTCGAAGGCCTGGCGGATCTCCGCCCGCTCCGTGTCGCCGAGGCCCGGCAGGCGGCGGAAGAGCCGCTCGAGCTCCGCGTCGCCGGTTTCGCTCCAGCCGGCCCGCAGCTGCTCGATCACCGGCGTCGTCGCCCGGTGGTGCAGGTCGCCCATGAACCGCCGCGTCTCCTCGTCCACGATCGCCAGTGCCGCGGGCAGCTCCCGCTGGCGGCTCTTGCGGTTGGCCTCGCAGGCTGCCGCCAGATCGTCCACGCAATACAGCCACACACCCGGCCGGTCCCCGATCCGCGGGTCGAAGTCGCGCGGCACGGCAAGGTCGAGGATGACCAGCGGCCGCCCGTCACGGCGGGCCTCGACCCGCGTGAAGAGGTCGGTCGACACGATGGGCTCCGTCGCCCCGGTCGTGCTCACCACGAGGTCGGCCGCCGCCAGCTCGGCCTCCAAGGCGGTGAAGTCGCCCGGCCGGGCCGCCAGCCGGGCCGCCAGCTCCACGGCGCGGCTGGCGGTGCGATTGACGATCGTCACGTCGCGGCCGCCGGCCTCGCGCAGATAGCGGAGCGTCTCGGCCGCCATCTTGCCGGCGCCCACGAGCAGGATCCGCTTGTCGTCGAACCGCTCGAACACGCCGCTGGCGAAGTCGGCCACGGCCACGCTGGGGATCGAGGTCCGCTCGCGGCCCAGGGCCGTTTCGGTCGCCACCCGCTTGGCCGTCCGCAGGGCCGCCTGGAACATGCCGCCGGTGAGCGGCCCGCTCGTGCGGCTCTCCTGGGCCAGCGCCCAGGCCTGCTTCACCTGGGCGAGGATCTGCGGCTCGCCGAGCACCATGCTGTCGAGGCCGGAGGCGACGCCGAACAGGTGCCGCACGACCGCCTCGTCCTGTTCCCGGGCCAGCACCGGGGTCAGCAGGCCGGCGTCGATGCCGCGGCACTCGGCGAGAAACGAGACGATCTGCTCCGCCGGCGGCGCGGCCTCCGCCCCGGCGGCGTAGAACTCCACGCGATTGCAGGTGGAGAGGAGCACGGCCTCGCGGCCGGGAAAGCGGTCCCGAAACCGGTTCAGGGCCTCGGCGACCTGCTCGGCGGAGAAGGCGAGCCGCTCACGGAGATCGAGCGGCACCGTGCGGTGCGTGCCGCCGACGAGGGCCAGCGTCATGGGGCGGCCTCTTGGCTGGCGGGAGTGACCGGCGGCTGGCCGTGCTTCGTGGGTGCGATCAGGCCCCAGAGGATGGAGAGCGTCAGCGCCGCGAGGCTCACGAGCGCCAGGCGGGCGCCGGTTCGCGGCCCGTCGGGCCGGCGGCGGGCGGCGGCGGCCAACGCGTCGGCGACCACGAGCCAGGCCACCAGCGTCCCCATCCGCAGGACCACCGGGTCGGTCCAGGGCACCGTCTCCATCAGCCCGCGGCGGCGGTTGACGGCGTTGAGCACGATGCCGGAGACGAACCCCGCCGCCGCCGTCCAGGCCGCGATCGAGGGCGTGCGGGCCGTGACGGCGGCGAGCCGCTCCAGGCTCGGCATGCGAAAGCCCGCCAGCGGCGCCTGCTTGCGGGCCAGGCGGCCGGCCTGGATCAGCCACATCAGTCCCGCGATCGCCCCCAGCGCCACCGCGACGCTGGCGGCGAGATTGAAGCTCCCGTGGATCGCACCCCAGACCTGCGTGGCCGGACTCTGCGGAAACGGCGCCCGGCTCGACGCCTGCGCCGCACCGATCAGGGCCAGGACCACCGGCAGCACGAACAGGCCCACCGGCGTTCGCGGATTGGCGACCGTGAGGTAGAGGTAGCCCGCGGCCAGCAGCCATGCCGCCAGCAGGTACCAGTCGTACGGGCTCGAGAGCGGCATCGCAGCCTCGTTGACCGCCCGCCAGCCGAGGAACAGCGTGTGGGCGAGGAGGCCGGCCGCGGCGAAGGCGACCATCACCGCCCCGCGCACGCCCGAACGGAACACCAGGCGCGACGCCTCGCAGGCCAGCGCCACGGCGTAGCTGGCGACGAAGCAGACGACGGAGATGCCGGACAGAAACGCGGTCATCGATGGATGCGGGCGCTGGAATCTCGGGCGGAATCGAGACCGCCGGGACGGTTACCTCTCCGGTGCACCAGTGTAGTAGCCGCCACGGCCATGCCGATGGCCCCGGCGGCGTATACTCTCAGAATCACGGTGCCGCCGCGCCGTTCCGCCCTCCGATGCCGAGCAGCCCGTGCAGTCGATCCCCCCCGGCCAGCCCCAGGACGCCCACAGTCGCTCGCTGATGATGCGGGCCTGCCGCCTCGAGCCGGTGGAACGGACGCCCGTGTGGCTGATGCGGCAGGCGGGCCGCTACCTGCCCGAGTACCGGGCCGTCCGCGAGAAGGTCGGGTTCCTCGAACTCTGCAAAAACCCGCGGCTGTGCGCCGAGGTGATGATCGCCACCGTGGAGCGGATCGGGGTCGATGCGGCGATCATTTTCAGCGATCTGCTCCCGATCCTCGAGCCGATGGGCTTCGACCTGGAGTTCGCGGCGGGCGAGGGCCCGGTGATCCACAATCCGGTCCGTGGGCCAGCCGACCTGCCCCGGGTTCACGAGCTCACCGACGTCGACCGCCTCGGCTACGTGATGGACGTCGTGCGGGCCACGCGGGCGGGCCTCGACACCTCGATTCCAGTGATCGGTTTCGCCGGCGCGCCGTTCACGCTGGCCAGCTACTGCATCGAAGGGGGCACGAGCCGCGCCTGGCTGCATACGAAGTCGCTGATGTACCGCCATGAGTCGGCCTGGCACGACCTCATGGGCCGGCTGGCCCGGGCCGTGAGCCGCTACCTCGTGGCCCAGCTCGACGCCGGCGCACAGATCGTGCAGCTGTTCGACAGCTGGGTAGGGTGCCTCGGCCCCGACGACTACCGCCGCTACGTCCTGCCGCACAGCCGCGTCGCGATCGCGGAGGCGGCCCGCCGGGCGCCGGTGATCCACTTCGCCACAGGCAACCCGGCCCTCCTGCCCCTGCTCCGGGAGGCGGGCGGCTCGGTGATCGGCATCGACTGGCGGATCGACCTCGACGCCGCCTGGGCGGCCGTCGGCCACGACCGGGCGGTGCAGGGCAACCTCGAGCCGGCGGTCCTCCTGGCCGACCGCGACACCGTCCGCCGCCGTGTGCACGAGGTGCTCGACCGCGCGGGCGGCCGGCCGGGCCACATCTTCAACCTCGGTCACGGCATCCTCCCGCAGACGCCGGTGGAAAACGTGCTCGAACTCGTGGCGGCCGTGAAGTCGCGATGAATCGCCGACTCGCGGCCACCCCTCGCCACGACGGCACCCGGCCGTGTACAACAGCGTGTTGCGCCCTGACGCCGCCTTCCGGCGCCGGCCTCGCGCGCAGCCTCACGATCCATCCGCGCGACCCGGCAGCATGAAGACCCTCGAAAAGCGGCTGTTCCATCTCTTCGCTCCCGCCGACGTGGCCAAGGCCCGCGGCATCGTGCCGGCCAGCGTGGCCTGCCCGCGGGTGGGCCAAGTGCGGGCCATCGTCACCGAAGGCGCCGATGAGCACGAGGTGTTTCTCGAGCTCTCGGCACATCGCCGCGGCGGCATGACCCTCGAGACCCGCTGCTCGACCGCGGCCGGCCGCGCGGGCCAGCCCTGCGCGATCCTCGCCGCAGTGCTGCTGGAAGTGGACCGCCGCGGCCTGCTCGCCGGCATCCACGATCAAACGCCCGTGGCGCTCGACATCATGGCGGAGGATGGGAACACGATCACGGCGGAGGATGCCGCCGCGGAGGAGGACCCGCCCGCACCCGCGCGGGGGCCGCGGCCGCGCGACATCCCCATGGCGACGACCGAACCGGCGAGCCGGCGCGGCAGCCAGCGGCTGCCCGCCTGGGCCGCCGAGCTCGACGAACGCCGCCGGCTCGTGGAGCCGGCGATCCGGTCGGCGGGCCTGGAGATTCCAGACGTCCGCCGCACCGGCGGGGCGCTGGTGTTCCTGCTCGATCTCTCCGCCTCGACCGACTCCCGGGCCGCGGTGCTCGTCCCCTGCCGGATGCAGCTCGACGTGGCCGGCAACGCCACCGGGCGGCCGCGACCGTTCGTCATCGGTCCCGGCGACGTCGAGCTCGATGCGCTCGACGCCCAGGAGCGCCGGCTGGTGGAACAGCTCGTCGGCGCCACCGCCGTGGCGGAAAACACCGCCGCGGAGCCGCTCGAACGGCGGGCCATCGCCCGCATCGTCGTCAGTCCGCGGGCGGCGGCCTCGCACCTGGCGGCGCTGTGCGAAACCGGCCGGCTGATCGTGCAGCCGGAGCCCCGCCGCGCCCCGGAGCACGTGGTTCCGCTCGTCTGGGATGGCGGCCGCGCGTGGGAGTTCGCCTTCGTGGTCGAGCCCGAGGACGACGACCTGCGGCCCGCCCGCCGCCGCGACCCGCTCGACGACGACGCGCCGCCGCCGCGGCCCTCCAAGGCCACCCTCCGCGGCATGCTCGTGCGCGGCAGCCAACGGAAGGACCTGCAGGAACCCAAGGCGATCCTCAAGTCGGGCCTCGTGGTCTTCGCCGACCGCATCGCCATGCTCGCGCTGCCGGAGAACGGCGGCACGGCGATCGGCTGGATCGACCAGTTCGAGCGCCGCGGGCCGATCGAAGTGGCGGGCGGTCAGATCGACGGCCTCATCGAACGGCTGGCGACGCTGGCCGATGTGCCGCGGGTCGTGCTGCCGGCCTGGACCGGCTGGCGGATCGAATCGGGAGCGCCGCGGCCCAGGCTCGTGCTCGACGACTCGCCGGCGATCGCGGTGGATGCGGAAGAGGAGCTCGCGGGGAGCGGCAGACCGCCCCGGCGGCGGCCCCAGCCCCGCGTGCAGATGGCGGGCACTGTCTGGTTCGACTACGCGGGAATCCAGATCGCCGCCGACGATCCCGCCGGCGGCGCGGCCGACACCACCCGCCGCGTGCTGGTGCGCCGCGACCGGGCTGCGGAGCGGGAGGCGCTCGGCGTTCTCCCCCGTCATGGCGCCTCCGCCGCCCGCGGCGCCGCGCTCGACGGCCCGGACGTGCTGCATCACGTGGAGATCGCCCGCAACCGCCTCGACGCCTCGGTCTCCCAGCTCGCCGCGGCCGGCTGGGCGGTCGAGGTGGCGGGCCGCCGCTACCGCCCGGCCGGAAGCGTGTCCTGGAACGTGACCAGCGGCATCGACTGGTTTGAACTCTCCGCGGCCGTCGACTTCGGCGGCGTCTCGGCGGAGCTGCCCGCGCTCCTGGAGGCCTTGGCACGGGGCGGCCGCTCGGTCGAGCTGCCCGACGGCTCGCTCGGCATCCTGCCCGATTCGTTCGCGACGCAACTGGAGCCGATGCTGGCCTTGGCCCAGAAACACGACGGCCGGCTGCGATACGGCCGCATCCAGGTGGCCCTGCTCGACGCCCTGCTCGCCGGCCAGCCGCAGTCGCACGTCGATGAGGCCTTCGAGCGGATCCGGGAGGAGCTCGCCCGCGGCGAGCGGCCCGAGGCCGAGAACGAGCCGGATGGCTTCCAGGGCACGCTGCGGCACTACCAGCGGGAGGGGCTCGGCTGGCTGTCGTTCCTGGAGCGGATGGGGCTGGGCGGCTGCCTGGCCGATGACATGGGCCTGGGCAAGACGATCCAGGTGCTTGCCATGCTCGTCCGCCGCCAGGCGGTGATGCGGGAATCCGGCGTCGTCCACCGGCCGTCGCTGGTGGTCGTGCCGAAAAGCCTCGTCTTCAACTGGATCGAGGAGGCGCGGCGGTTCGCCCCCGAACTGCGGGTGCTCAATCACACCGGCAACGCCCGCACGGAGGCGGGGGCGCTGGCCGATCACGACATCGTGATCACGACCTACGGCACGCTGCGCCGCGACATCGTGACCCATCGCGAGACGGAGTTCGACTACGTCGTTCTCGACGAGGCGCAGTCGATCAAGAACGCGGCCAGTCAGGCGGCCAAGGCCTGCCGGCTGCTGCGGTCCCGCCACCGCCTCGCCCTCACGGGCACGCCGGTGGAAAACCACATCGGCGAGCTGTGGAGCATCTTCGAGTTCCTCAACCCCGGCCAGCTCGGCAGTGCCACCCGACTGCGAAAGTTCCTCGCCGACGGCCGCGGCAGCACCGAGGTCGTCGCCCGGGCCGTCCGTCCCTACCTCCTGCGCCGCACCAAGGCCCAGGTGCTCTCCGATCTCCCGGAGAAGACGGAACAGACGCTGTTCGTCGAGCTCGGCGAATCGCAACGCAAGGCCTACGACGACCTGCGGGACCACTTCCGCCAGGAGCTCGCCGGCAAGATCGGCCGGATGGGCATCGGCCGCTCGCGGATCGCGGTGCTCGAGGCGCTGCTACGGCTGCGGCAGACGGCCTGCCACCCCGGCCTCGTCGATCCCGCCCGCCTCGACGAGCCGGGCGCGAAGCTCGAGGCGCTGCTCGAGCAGCTCGACGAGGTGCTCGACGAGGGCCACAAGGTGCTCGTGTTCAGCCAGTTCACGAGCTTCCTGGCGATCCTCCGCAAGCAGCTCGACGACCGGGGCCTGGTCTATGAATACCTCGACGGGCGGACGACCGACCGCCAGGCCCGGGTGACCCGCTTCCAGGAGGACGCCGACTGCCGGCTGTTCCTCGTCAGCCTCAAGGCCGGCGGCCAAGGCCTCAACCTCACGGCCGCCGACTACATCTACATCCTCGATCCGTGGTGGAACCCGGCCGTCGAGGCCCAGGCGGTCGACCGGGCCCATCGCATCGGCCAGACCCGGCGGGTGTTCGCCTACCGGCTCATCGCCCGCGACACGGTGGAGGAAAAGATCGTCGCCCTCCAGGACCGGAAGCGGGAACTGGCCGAATCGATCGTCCGGGCCGACGAGAGCATGATCGCCAGCCTCACGGCCGAGGACGTGGAACTGCTGCTGTCCTGACGAATCGCGCTCACGGAAAACTAACGCCGCCCACGGATGGGCGGAACGACATAATCGGCGGGCACGCGGGGAACACCAGGCCCCGCGCCCCAGCATGCGAGGCGCACGTTCGATGATAGCGAGTGGCACCCTGGAGGCCGACGAGCACGTGAATCATCTTTCTTCGCGATCGAAGAGCGGAGCCGACCAGTCCCCGCCGCATGTTCTCGTCGTCGACGACGAGGAGGATCTGCTCGAACTGGTCCGCTACAACCTCACCAAGGAAGGCTACCGGGTCGAGTGCGTCGCCAGCGGCGAGCTTGCGCTCAAGGCGGCCCGCCGCCAGCCCCCCGATCTGATCGTTCTCGACCTGATGCTGCCGGCGGTGGACGGGCTGGAGGTCTGCCGGCGGCTCAAGGCCGAGGGTCGCACCCGGGACGTGCCGATCATCATGCTCACCGCCAAAAGCGAGGAGAGCGACATGATCGCGGGCCTCGAACGGGGCGCCGACGACTACATTACCAAGCCCTTCAGTCCGCGGGTCCTCTCCGCGCGGGTCAAGGCGCTGCTGCGGCGCCGCGAGTCGCAGCGGCAGGCCGAGCTCGAGGCCACCATCGACGTCCACGAGCTGTCCATCCATCCCGGCCGCCACGAGGTCACGCTCGCGGGAAAGCCTGTCGACCTCACGTACACCGAGTTCGCCCTGCTGCAATTCCTGGCCAAACGGCCCGGCTGGGCCTTCACCCGCTCCCAGATCGTCGACGCGGTGAAGGGTGAGGATTATCCTGTCACGGAGCGGTCGGTCGACGTGCAGGTCGCCGGACTCCGCAAGAAGCTCGGATCCCACGGTTCCTACATCGAGACGGTCCGCGGCGTGGGCTACCGGTTCCGGGCGTGATCGGTTCCTGCCGCCGACGGCCGTACGTTCCATGCCTCGCACCCGGCTCGTCTGGCACCTGTTCGTGGGCTGGTGCGCGCTCGTCAGCGGCGTGCTCATCGCCTGCTTCTGGCTGTCGAGCGTGCGGCTGGCGGAGTTCGCCGACGGCGTGCAGCGGCGGCGGCTGGCCGAGGCCGCGACCACCGTCACCGCCCTCCTCGGCGCCGATGGCCGGCCGACCGATCCCCGTGCCTTCGCCGCCGCCACCATCGGCATGCGGGCGGCGGCAGGCATCGTCGTGGACGTGCTCGGCCCCGCCGGTGGCCGGCTGACCGAAGCCGGCGGCGGCTCGCCGCCCACCACGCCCCTCGCGACCGATGAGGGCCTGCTGAAACAGGCGCACGCGGGCCGGGCCGCGCTGGCAACTCGCTTCGACGTCGCCTCGGGCCGCCGCGCCCTGGTGATGGCGGTGCCCCACGGCCCCTCCGCCGCGCCGGTGGCGATCGTGACCCTCAGGGCCGACACGTCCACCGCCGATGCGGCATTGACGGTGGCGCAGCGGGGCCTGCTGCTCGGTCACCTGGCCTGCGGCCTGGGGGCGGGGTTGGTCGGCTTCATCGTCGCCCGCCGTACGGTGCGGCCGGTTACCGCGCTGCGGCACGCCGCCGTGCAGCTCGCCACCGGCCACGTCGACGCTCCGCTCCCGGCCACCGACCTGGTGGAGCTCGCCGACATCGCCACCGCATTCGGCCGGCTCCGCGAGCAGCTCGTCGAGAGCGGCCTGACGATCGGCCGCCAGGGCACCCAGCAGCAGGCCGTCCTCGGCAGCATGATCGAGGGCGTCGTGGCGATCGACGCCCGGCAACGGGTGCTGGGCATCAACCGGGCGGCTGCCGACCTGCTCGACGTCAACCTGGAGCGGATCATCGGCCGCCCCCTCCAGGAGGTGATCCGAAATCCGGATCTCCGCCGCTTCGCGCTGCGGGCAATCGACTGCCGCGATCCCGTCGAGGACGATCTGGTCCTTCATGGGATGCGCGACCGCACGATCCGTCTCCGCGGCACGGCCCTGCGCGACGCGTCGGGCGAAGGCGGAGCGGTGATCGTGCTCAACGACGTCACCGACATGCAGCGGCTGGAGAACGTGCGCCGCGACTTCGTCGCCAACGTGTCGCATGAACTGAAGACGCCCGTCGCATCGATCAAGGGCTTCGTTGAGACGCTTCTCGACGGGGCGGCGGACGACCCGGCCGACAATCGCCGTTTCCTCGAGATCATCGCCCGCCAGGCAGACCGGCTGGCGGCGATCATCGAGGATCTCCTGGCGCTGTCGCGGATCGAGCAGAGCGAGGGATCCGGCACGCTCCCGATGGAGCCCCGACCGCTCCTGGCGATCCTGGAGGCCGCGGCCGAAGACTGCCGGCCGCGGGCGAGCGAACGGTCGATCCGGCTCGACGTCGCGTGCCCGCCGGATCTCACCGCCACCATCAACGGCCCGCTGCTCGAGCAGGCGGTGATCAACCTCGTCGACAACGCCATCAAGTGCAGCGAGCCGGGGAAGACGGTCTGGCTGTCGGCCAGCAGCGACGGCGGCAGCCTGGTGCGCGTCCGCGACGAGGGCTGTGGGATCGCGGCCGAGCACCTGCCGCGGCTCTTCGAGCGGTTCTACCGGGTGGACAAGGCCCGCAGCCGCCAGCAGGGCGGAACCGGCCTGGGGCTCGCGATCGTCAAGCACATCGTGCAGGCGCATGGCGGCACGGTGGCGGTGGAGAGCGCGCCGGGCGTCGGCACGACGTTCACACTCCGGCTTCCGGACGCGGCGGTGGATGACCGTTGAATCCTCCACCCGGGGCTTCTCGGGCGGCGCGCCACCCACACAAAAAGCCCCCGGCGGAAGCCGGGGGACTCCGGGTCGCATGCCGTCCCGTGTGCCATGCGCGACAGGTGTGAAGCGGTGAGTCCGCGGAGTCGTGCGGCATGGACGGCGGGGTGGTTCTCGTACCCGGTGTCCCCGGGTTTCCACCCGGGGCTTCTGGGATCGGTGACGGGACCGATCCCCTGTTCACGGGTCGGCACAACACCATTCGCAGCTGGATGCCTGCGTGCCGGCACCGCCCGAGCCGCGAGTGAGAGGCTCCCGGCACCCGTTCAGCCCCCGTCGCACCGGGCGACGACCGCGGCGGCGATCGTGGCCGGGTCGGCGTCACCCACCTCCACGCACGACACCCGCACCAGCGGGCTGCGGGCGGCGAACTCGGCGTGCAGCCCGCGGGCCAGGCCGGGGATCGCCGCCACGCTCGCGATGGCGGGCGTGTCGCCCGGCCGGGCCGGCTCGGCACCCGCGCCGGCCACGAACACGATCGCCCCGCCGCCGGCCTGGTGCATCATCACCGCACCGGCCTCCTGGGCGACGACGAACCCGCCGACCACGTTGACGTCATGGTGCATGCGCAGGTCGGCCGCCGTCGCCTCGTCGAGCGGAGTGGGCACGTGGCGGCGGGCGCAGAGCACCACCAGATCGAGCCGGGCAAAGTGCTCGACCACGCGGTGCACCAGCGCCCGCACGGCCCCCTCCTCCCGCAGATCGGCCGTCACGGCCAGGCTGCGGCCGCCGCTGGCCACGGCCAGTTCGCGGGCGGCGGGGAGCGCCGCATGGCAGTGCACCGCCACGTCGCAGCCGCGGGCGGCGACCGCCGCCACGACCGCCCGCCCGATCCGCCCCGTGCCGCCGATCACGAGGACGGCGGGCCGCGCCGCGGGGGCCGGTGGCGCCAGGGACACGGGCGGAGAGGTCGACATGGTGGGCCGGCAGCTATTCGACCGCAGCCGGCGTGCGGGCGTGGAAGTCGAGTATCTGCTGCCAGGCCTCGGCCGGCGTCTCGGCGTAGGTGAACAGGTCGAGGTGATGGTCGGCGATCACGCCGCAGTCGGCGAGATGCTGGAAGTCGATCACCTTCGCCCAGTAGTCCCGGCCGTAGAGGATGATCGGCACAGGCTGCATGCGGTGCGTCTGCCGCAGCGTGAGCGTCTCGAACATCTCGTCGAGCGTGCCGAACCCGCCGGGAAACAGGACCACGGCCGCCGCGCGGAGGATGAAGTGGAACTTCCGCAGGGCGAAATACTTGAACTGGAAGCACAGCTCCGGCGTGATGAAGGGGTTGGGCTGCTGCTCGGCGGGCAGCTTGATGTTGAGTCCGATCGACTTGCAGCCCACGTCGAAGGCGCCGCGATTCGCGGCCTCCATGATGCCGGGCCCGCCGCCGGTGACGACCACGTAGTCGCGCTTGTCCTCGCACTGGTTGTCGATCGACACGATCCGCGCGAACTCGCGGGCGTCGTCGTAGTAGCGGCAAAACTCGAGCAGCCGCGTGCTACGCTCGATCTCCCGATTCAGCCGCCGGTTGCCCGGTGCCGCCTGCGCCGCCCGCCGGGCCTCCGACAGCCGCCGCTCGGCCGCGTGCCGCTCCACGATCTGCGTGCCGCCGAACACGATCACCGTCGAATCGATGTTGTCGGCCTGGAGGGCCAGCTCCGGCTTCTCGAGCTCGAGGAGCATCCGCACGCCGCGCATCTCGACCCGCTGCAAGAGGGCGGGATCCTCCTGCGCGAGGCTGTAGCTCGGCGCGCTCAAGATCCGCTCCATGTTCTCGGCGACGAGGGCGACGTCGTCGCCGAGCACGGTGTCGGGCAGGATGTTGCAGGCCTTGGGCACACCCGCTTCGGGACCGGCGCCTGCGTTCGTCTTTGCCTTCTTGGCCATCGATCGCTCCTCTTCCTCGCGTGTCATCGTTCCGGATGCTGTCAGGATTCCATTTCGAACGTATCGCCGATCGCCGGCACCTGCACCTGCCAGCCGCGTCGTTCCGCCAGAAAGGCGGCCATGCCCCGGGCCGCCGGCGGTTCGCCGTGGACGAGGAACGTCCGCCGCGGTGCCGGCATGCCGCCCAACCAGCGGTCGATCTCGCGGCGGTCGGCATGGCCCGACAGGGCGTCGACCCGCCGCACCGCGGCCTTCACGGGGATGTCGCGGCCGTGAATCCTGAGGAACCGGGCCCCGTCGATCAGGCTCCGGCCGCGGGTGCCGATCGCCTGGAAGCCGGCGACGAGCACAGTGGTCCGCGGGTCGGGTAGGCGGCGGGCGAGGTGATGGAGGATGCGGCCGCCGTTCATCATGCCGCTCGAGGCAATCACGATGCCCGGACCGTCATGGGCGTTGATCGCCTTGGACTCGGCGGCGTTCTTCGCCATCCGCACGAACGGGCTGGCGAGCGACTCGGCAACGCCCTGCATCTTGGCCTCGCTGAAATCGTGCTCGCGGCCGTGCTTGCGAAACACCTCCATGGCATCGACCGCCATCGGCGAATCGACCCACACCGGCACCTCCGGCAGGCGGCCGGCGGCCATCAGCGTGCGCAAGAGGTATACCAGCTGCTGCGCCCGACCGATCGCGAACGAGGCCACGAGCATCATGCCGCCGCGGGCAATCGCCTCCTTGGTGGCCGCCTCCAGCTCGTCCAGCGGCCGGCTGGGTGTGTGGTCCCGGTCTCCATAGGTGCTCTCGCAGACCAGGTAATCGCAGGCCGGCGGCGGAACGGGATCCTTGTAGAGCGGGGCATCGAACCGGCCCACGTCGCCGGAGAAGACGACGCGGTGCGGTGCCGGGCGCCCGGGGGCGTCGGCCGCCACCTCCATCTCCAGGAACGAGCTGCCGAGCATGTGCCCCGCCTCGTGGAATCGGCAGCGAAAGCCGGCTGCGGGCTCGAACCATTCATCCCGCGGCACCGCCTGCAGCAGCCGCAGCACGCGGTCGACATCGCGCTCCTCGTAGAGGGGCAGCGCCGGCCGGTGCTTCGCGTAGCCCTTGCGATTGGCGTACAGGGCATCCTCCGCCTGGCACTTCGCCGAGTCGTACAGCAGGATCCCGAGAAGATCGACGGTCGCCGGCGATGTCCAGATTCGCCCCCGAAAGCCGTCGCGGGACAGTCGCGGCAGCCAGCCCGAGTGATCGATGTGGCCATGGGTGAGCACGACGGCGTCGATCGTTTCGGGGGGTACAGGAAACCGCTCCCAGTTTCGTTCCCGCAGTTCCTTCTCTCCCTGAAAGAGACCGCAGTCGACGAGCACCCGCCGCCCCCCCGACTCCACGAGGTGTCGCGACCCCGAGACGACGCCCGCGGCCCCCAGGAATCTCAAGCGTGCCATGGTCGTGTTTCTCCTGCCAGTGCGGCCGTTCAGCGCTGTCCGGGCCGCGGTGCCGCGGCCCGCGTCACGCCCGCCACGAGAATTTCACCGCCCTCGAGGGCGAGCGACTCGAGCCAGTGGCTCGTCGCGCCGGCATCGTGCGTCGAAGGAATATAGACCACAAGCACCGTGCGGCCATCCAGCCGCCGCAGTTCGGTGGCCATGCCCAGGGAGTCGATCCGCCTCGCGATCTCGTGGATCACCGGCCCGCGCGGCAGCGGCAGGCGGCCGAGACGGGCATCGACCACGACGATGCCGATCTGGTTGGCGGCCCGGAGCACGACCTCGACGTCGAGCGCGAAGACGCCCCCGAGCCTCGTTCCGCCGACCCTGGCCCCCACACGCAGCCGCCGCGCAGCGATCGCCACTCGCGGATCGGAAACGCCCGCCGGCAGCAGCCGCGCATGGTTGCGGGGCAGATCGGTTGCCAGCCACGCGTTGATTTCCGCTTCCGTGATGGCCGCCCCCCAAGGCCCCGGCCGCACGAAGTCGGCCCGCAGGGCGGAGAGCTTCGTCATCAGCCGTCGCCCCAGCGTCGCCTGACCGGGCGGCGGCTCCCCGTCGAGAGCCGCCGCCGGAGACCGACTGCGATAGAAGGCCGGCTCGTGCCGCACGAGCAGCCCGCCCACCGCCACGGCACAAGCCAGCGCCGCCCCACCCCAGATCCCGATCCGCAGCCGCCGGCGGGAACGTGGCTGCGCCGGCTCCGCGAGCGCCATGTCAGGGTGTGTGTCGGCTGGTTGTGCCACGCATCAGCCCACGAACCCGAACAGCCGGGGGATCGGCAGCTCCGCCGTGGGCTCGAGCGTCACGGTGCCCAGGCTCTCCGCCTCGAGCTCGTCCCGCAGCACGCGCACGTTTGCCGGCGCCTCGATCCCGATCCGCACCTTGTCGCCGCTGACGCGGACCACGGTCACGACCACCGAGTCCCCGACCCGAATCCGTTCGTTCTGTTTCCGGGAAAGCACCAGCATCGAAAGCCTCCGTTCCTGATGGATGATAGGGCGTGGAATGAATGTAGCGGGGAAAGTGTACATCCGTCAACGTGAGTGCCGCGGGCTTCGTCGCGAGCGCTCGCCGTCGGCCCCGTCCGCCCCCGAGCGGCCTCCCTCCCATCCGTCGCCGCCTCCTCGAGCGGCCCGTGCGTCGCGAGACGACGGATTGGGAAAGATGTGAGCCAGGGGTAGCATCGTCCGGTCAGGAAGACTTTCTTGCCGCCGGGCGAAGCGGCGCCGGAAGCGCGTGTTATGCGGGTCGCGCGGAAACGTGCCGGCCGTGCGCAGACGCCGGACGCGGCGGGCTTTGTCACGGACGGCTTGCAGACTGTGGAACAAGTCTGCCCGATCCGGATGCGAGGAATGCCGACCGTGGAAACCCTCGGCGTTTCCACCGGTCGGCCAAGTGGACAAGGGCCATCGAGGGCTTTGTCCACGGACATCTAGCGCTGGGCCGTGGCCGCGTCCTTGTCGGTGGCGACGAAGGCCGCCACGTCCACCGCCTGAGCCGAGGCGATGTGGGCCTCGGCCTGCTCGATCCGGGCGACATCGCTGGCGAGCAGCCGCGGGTGCGACTTGTGCACGCACTTCAGCCGGCTCGGCCGACCGGCCACCAGCGCCAGCTTCGGGTCGATCTCCAGCGACACCTCGGCGGGGATCGCACCGGCGGCCTCGATCCGCCGGTTGAGCGCCAGCCTTGGGAAGGGTGGAATGCCGCCCGGCTGCATGAGGGCCTTGAGGAGGATCGCCGTGTCGGCGAACCGCCGATAGGCCGTGGCCGCCTCGGTGGATGGCGCCGCCCCGTAGGCCACGGCGTAACGGACCCGCGGCCCGACAAGCTCGAGCGCGTGCTCCTTTTCGGTGATGCCGTCGCCGAAGTCGGGGCCACCCGCCCACCGCACGAGCCGGTCGTCGGCGCTCCGCGCCCACTTGGCCAGTGACACGCTCAAGCGTTCGAGCCGAATCGTCTCCACCTCCGTCTTCACGTCGCGTTTCGGGTCGATCACGACCACCCGCTCGCGGGCCGGGTCGTGGAGCACGATTTCGGCGAGCTGCATGCCGGGCCTGTCGGCGCTGCCGTCCGGCGCGGCCAGTTCCAAGAAGTCCCAGGCGACGCCCGCGCGAAACAGCGTCAGGCTGCGGGCCACCGGCGCGGCGGCGCCGTCGGCGCAGAGCTCACTCTCGACCCGCAGCTCGAAGCCGCGATCCAGGCCGTCACCCGGCGCCGCCGCGGCAACGGCCGCCAACAGCGCGACGATGAGCGGACCTCGGACGCAGAACACAAACACGGCACGCGACGGCATGGCATGGCCTCCCGCTTCGCAGACTGGGGCGGGGAGGCTAGCAGATCGGCCCGGTGGTCCCAAGACGGCCTTGCGGCCGTCTGCGCGACAAAACCCGCTCACTCGGGCTCGCCGTCGCGGTCGGCGACCAGCCGCCCGGGCAGGCGCATCGCCCGGACGACGAGCCACAGCCCGGCCATGAACCAGGCCGCCACCAGCACCGCCGCGATTCGATCGAACAACAGCACAGCCGCATCTCCCGCGCATGCCACGTGCCGCAAACGTAGGTCACGATCGGCCGGCGGCGACGACGGCCGCGAAGCCGGAGACCATCGGCCATGGCCCGGCCGGCGTCAGGATCGTCACCGCCGTCGCAGCCGGTCCCGGGGGCCGCGGTCAGCCGTGACGCTCCCGCCGTGATCGGTGAACGACGGCGTCGATGATCGCGTCGGCGATCGTCGGCAGCGGCAGCACCCGCTCGACCGCCCCGGCCTCGATCGCGGCCCGCGGCATGCCATACACGACGCAGGTCGACTCATGCTCCGCGATGGTGG
>Ga0315904_10000954_pt1 | contig 45973 bp, 51 predicted proteins | sample LakEriMetagenome_6_FD_203529 | JGI IMG/M metagenome (GOLD analysis project Ga0315904, IMG submission 203529) | Freshwater fungal communities from buoy surface, Lake Erie, Ohio, United States - Buoy 12 MA120 | ecosystem: Environmental > Aquatic > Freshwater > Lake | place: USA: Lake Erie, Ohio...
CAGGATTTGAAGTAATCATTTTTGCTTTAATCTCACCAGGTCCTTTTGCATCTAAAATTAATTTTTTTGGTCCTGAAGTTTTTAAATTCAAAGCTAAAGCTTTAACATTAAGAACAATATCAGTGACATCTTCCCTAACACCGTCGATTGAAGAGAATTCATGCAGTACTCCATCAATTTGAATAGCTGTTACAGCAGTACCTTGAACTGAAGATAACAAAACTCTTCTTAATGCATTTCCTAGGGTTAAAGCGTATCCTTTTTCTAAAGGTTCAGCGATAATTTTAGCATGTTTTTTGTCATCACTTTGAGTAATATTTAATTTAGATGGTTTTATAAGTTCTTTCCAATTTTTATCTATCAAGTTACTTCTCCTATTTAGTTATTATTAAACTCGTCTTTTCTTTGGAGGCCTACAACCATTATGTGGCATCGGACTCATATCCTTAATAGAGGTAATTTTAAAACCTCTTGCTTGTAACGCTCTAAGAGCAGTTTCACGCCCTGAACCAGGTCCTTTAACCTCAACTGTAATATTTTTTAAACCATGCTCTAAGGCTTTACCAGCAGCATCGTCTGCCGCTACTTGAGCTGCGTATGGTGTAGATTTTCTGGATCCTTTAAAACCTTTAGATCCTGCAGATGACCATGAAATTACATTGCCCTGCTTGTCTGTAATCGTTACGATTGTGTTATTAAAAGTTGCGTTTACATAAACATTTCCGTTTATGACATTTTTCTTTTCTTTTTTCTTAACTTTTAATTTTTTTTTAATCCCACCAGCTTCTTGTTTGGCATCTTTTGCCGGTGCTGCAGCAGTATCAGTTTTTGGTTTTTTGTCTTTAATATTTTTATCTTCAGCCATTAAATTATTTCATACTAGTTAATTTTTTTCCTGCAATTGCGATAGCTTTACCTTTTCTTGTTCTTGCGTTGGAATGTGTTCTCTGTCCTCTAACCGGAAGTCTTTTTCTATGTCTTGATCCTCTGTAGGTTCCAAGATCTTTTAATCTTTTAATATCTAATGACACATTTCTTCTAAGATCCCCTTCAACGGAGTATTTGCTATCAATAAATTCTCTAATTTTTAAAACCTCATCATCTGTTAAAGCATTTGTTCTTTTATTTTTATCAATTTTTAATTCTGTGCAAATATCATTTGCAGTTTTGTCTCCAATGCCGTGAATATAAGTAAGAGCAGTTTTGACAACTTTATTTTGAGGAATATTCACCCCAGCTATACGAGCCATAAATTAAAAAATTAATTTTGAAAAAATGCGATTATATGAATCAAGCTATCAAAGTCAACCACGTATGGCACGGATTAACGTGAATAATTGATCACTAATTGCATTAATTTCTTGCATACCGTCTATATTTTTCATTATTCCTTTCTTTAAGTAGTAGTCTAGGACTGGAAAAGTTTTTTCATCATAAGTTTTTAATCTTTTTGCAATTGTTTCTTCATTATCATCCGATCTAGTAATAAGATTTTTTTGATCACAATTTTTAAGATCACATTTTTTTGGCGGGTCAAAAAAAGTATTAAATGTTTTATTGCATATTGAACAAGTGACTCTTCCAGTAATTCTTTTAATTAAAATTTGGTTATCTACTTTTAAATTAAGAGCCAAACTCATTTGTTGATTATATTTTTTTAATAAATTGTCTAAACTTCTAGCCTGTTCAAGATTTCTTGGAAATCCATCAAAAATAATTCTATTCTTATACTGAGAATTTGAAATTTTATTTTCGATTAAGTTATTAATAATTTCATCAGAAACTAAACCGCCAGATTTCATAATTTCTTCAATTTTATTTCCAAAATCAGTTTTTTTACTAACTTCATCTCTAAGTAAATCACCCGTTGATAATTGAAATAAATTAAATTCTTTAACTAGTTTTGCTGATTGCGTTCCTTTTCCTGCTCCGGGTGGCCCAAAAATAACAAGATTCATTAACGATTAAATTTTGTTTTTTTAATTAAACTTTCGTATTGTTGACTCATTAATCTTGTTTGTACTTGAGCAACTGTATCCATTGCAACAACTGCTACTATAAGAAGTGATGTTCCTCCTAAATAAAATGGTATTGGATAATTAGCAATTATAAATTCTGGTAATAAACATATTAGTACCAAGTATAAAGAGCCGATTGCAGTTAATTTAAATAGTAATTGATCTATAAATTGTTCAGTCTGTTCACCGGGTCTAATTCCTGGAACAAAACCTCCATATTTTCTTAAATTTTCTGCTGTTTCTTTTGGATTAAAAATTATTGAAGTATAAAAAAAAGAAAAAAATATTATTCCAGCTGCATATATTATCATATACAGGGGTTTTCCTTGCCCAAGCATAGATGTGATCCCAACAACAAATTCATTTGAAGATGATGCAAAGTTAGAAATTGTAATCGGCAAAATCAAAAGAGCAGATGCAAAAATTGCTGGAATTACACCTGCGGTATTAACTTTTAGTGGAAGATGAGAAGCATCTCCCCCATATAATTTATTTCCTATTTGTCTTTTAGGATAATGAATTAAAATTTTTCTTTGAGCACGTTCTACAAAAACTATAAAATATATAGCTCCAATTAAAATTGCTATAATTACTAATAATACTCCGGCAGAAATTGCTCCCGTTCTACCTAATTCAAAAGTAGAAGCTAATGCGCCTGGAATTTCTGCAACAATACCTGCAAAAATAATTAATGAAATACCATTACCTATACCTCGTGCAGTAATTTGTTCTCCAAGCCACATTAAAAACATTGTCCCTGTTAGCAAAGTAATTGTTGTAACTAATCTAAAGTAAAAACCTGCTTCTAAAACAATTCCTTGTGAATTTTCTAAACTAACTGCAACTCCATATCCCTGAACTAGGGCTAAAAGAACTGTTCCATATCTAGTGTATTGAGTAATCTTTCTTCTACCTATTTCTCCAGAGTTTTTAAGATTTTTAAAATAATCTGTAACTCCAGTTAATAATTGAATGATAATTGATGAAGAAATGTATGGCATAATACCTAAAGCAAAAATTGCCATTCTCGATACAGCTCCTCCAGCAAATAGATTGAACATACCGAGAAGCGACCTTTGATTATCAGATATTAGACCCTTTAAAGCTTGTGCATCTATACCTGGCAGAGGAACATAGGTACAAAATCTATAAATAATTAGAATAAATAAAGTATAAAAAATCCTTTTTTTAAGATCGTCTAATGATGAATTCGACTTTAATGTGTCAACTGACGCAAAAGAACTAGACATAAAAAAAACTATTTAGCCTCTGCTTGTTTCAATAAATTAACGCTACCGCCTGCTTTTTCAATCTTATTTTTAGCGGATGCGCTGATTTGATGTGCCTCTATTTGTATTTTTGATTTAATTTCACCATTTCCTAAAATTTTTAATTTTTTAAAATTATTTTTAATATTTTTAACTTTTCTAAGACTATCTAATGTAACTTTAGATGCTATATCTAGCTTCTTTTTTTCTATTAAATGTTGAATATCATTTAAATTTATAATCATCTGATCATAAGAATGTTTCTTTATAATTGCATTAAAACCTCTTTTAGGAAGTCTTCTATAAAGAGGCATTTGACCCCCTTCAAAACTCTTAATCGATACACCAGATCTTGCTTTTTGTCCTTTAACACCTCGACCTGCAGTCTTCCCTTTTCCAGAGCCTATTCCTCTACCATATCTTTTTCCTTTTTTATAAAGAGATACGTTTAATGTATTTAGTTTCATATTTTATCTTCTTGCTACTACTTCGCTAATTTTTTTTCCTCGCAAAATAGAAATATCCTTAGGAGATCTTTGTTTAGATAATGCAAACATACATGCTCTAACAACATTGTAAGGATTTGATGATCCAATTGATTTTGCAACAATATCTTGCATACCTAGCATTTCGCAAATTGCTCTAATAGCACCTCCGGCAATAATTCCAGTACCCGCAGGTGCGCTTCTAAGAAGAACTTTTCCAGATCCACTTTTACCATAAGTATCATGATGGATTGTTCTTCCTTCTCTTAACGGAATCTTTACCAATGAACTTTTGGCTTCTTCTGAAGCTTTTTTAATAGCATCTGGAACTTGTTTTGCTTTGCCATGTCCATAACCTACCAAACCTTTTTGATTTCCAACAACAACTAATGCAGCAAAACCGAATCTTCTTCCACCTTTTACAACTTTAGTAATTCGATTTATTGCTACTAATTTTTCTTTAAGTTCTGATTGTGTATTCATAAATTAAAATTTTAATCCTTCTTTTCTTGCGGAGTCTGCTAATACTTTAATGCGACCATGGTACTTATATCTTCCCCTGTCAAAGTACACTTCTTTTATTCCTTTCTCTAAAGCTCTTTTTGCTACTAATTTTCCAACTTCGACTGATAATTCCATCTTTTTCTTTTTGTCCATAGCTTTTTCAACTGAGGATGCGGAAACAAGAGTTTGATTTTTAGCATCATCGATAACTTGAGCGTAAATATTTTTTAAAGATCTAAAAACAGTAAGTCGCAATCCTGTAGGATTATACTTTTTCATTTTACCTCTAATTCTATTCTGTCTTTTTATATCACTAGCCATGATTATTTCTTTTTACCCTCTTTTCTTAGAACAAATTGATCAGATGATGTTATTCCTTTTCCTTTGTATGGTTCAACCGGTTTTAAAAATTTAATGTCAGCGCATACTTTGCCTACTAACTCCTTGTCAATTCCTTTAACTTTTATTGCTGTTTGTTTATCTATCGCTACTTCAATGCCTTCTGGAATATTGTAATGAACGTCATGACTAAATCCTAATTGGAAAACAATTTTTTTTCCTTGTAATGTTGCTCGAAAACCAACGCCTGTAAGCTTTAAATCTTTTTCAAATCCTTTTGACACACCAATAATACCATTATTAATTAAACTTCTATGTAACCCCCAAGTGAGTTTATTTGCATTTTTTTTATCCACAGGTTCTAGGGATACTTTGTTATCAGCGACGGTTACTTTTAAAACGCTTTGGTCAATAATTAGCTCTTTTTTACTTTTGGCGCCTTGAATAATAACTTTATTATTCTCAACTTTAACAGTAACTCCGGCTGGTAATGAAATAGGTGTTTTTCCAATTTTAGACATATTTTATGAAACCTTACAAAGGACCTCCCCGCCAAGTTTTTTTTCTCTAGCTTCATTATCAGAAAAAATTCCTTTTGAAGTAGAAATGATCGAAATTCCTAAACCATTTTGAATTTTTTGAATACTATCAGATCTAGAATAAATTCTTCTTCCTGGTCTTGAAACTCTTTCAATCTCCTTAATAACGGGGTCTCCATACATATATTTTAAATTAATTTCTATTGTTTCAAAACTTTTATCTTTTGAAACAGTATATTCTTGAATAAATCCTTCTTTTTGTAAAACATCTAAAACTGCTTTTCTTAATTTAGAACCGGGTACTGAAACTTTTTTTAAGCCACGCATTTGCCCATTTCTTATTCTTGTAATCATATCGCCAATTGGATCTGTAATTTTCATATTTCCTCCTTACCAGCTAGCTTTCGTCATGCCTGGAATTTTTCCACTTGAAGCAAATTTTCTAAGTGCAATTCTGGACATTCTTAATTTTCTATAATAACCGCGTGATCTACCAGTTATTTCACATCTATTTTTAACTCTGCTTTTTGCTGAATTTCTTGGAACTTTTGAAAGTTTTAAACTTGCTAAAAATCTTTCATTTAAAGATATAGTTTTATTCATAATAATTTTTTTGAGCTTGGATCTTTTATTTTCAAATCTTTTAGCCATTTTTACTCTTTTTAAATTTCTCTCAATAGAACTTCGTTTTGCCATTTAGTTTAGCTCCTTATTTTTTTCTTTACCTTTATCTTTTTCGTTATCTGCATCTTTTTTTACTTTCTTCTTATCTGCGGAAAAAATTCCCACTTTAGCAAATGGGAAATTAAAACTATCGAGTAACATTCTTGCTTGTTCTTTAGTCTTAGCAGTCGTTACAATAGTAATATCCAGGCCTCTTATTTTGTCTACTTTGTCAAAATTTACTTCAGGAAAAATAATATGCTCTTTGACCCCAAAACTATAATTAGCTTCACTATCAAAGCTATTAGGATTCAATCCTCTAAAATCTTTAATTCTTGGCAACGCAATATTTACTAAACGATCTAAAAAGAAATACATTTGGTTTTTTCTTAGAGTAACTTTTAATCCCAACGGGATACCTACTCTAGTTTTAAAATTAGATATAGATTTTCTAGATTTTGTAACTTGTGCTTTTTGACCTGCAATAGCAGATAAATCATCCTCTGCACTTTTTAGGATCTTACTATCAGTTCCATCTAAGCCAAGACCCATATTTAAAACAATCTTAAGTAATCTAGGCGCTTGCATTTTATTATTAAAAGAAAGACTCTTACATAAGTTAGGTACTATCTCTTTTATGTATTTTTCTTTTAATCTAGGTACTAATTTCATTTTTTACTCTTTGTTTTTGTTTTTTCTGCTTTTGCAGTTTTCTTTTCTTCTATTTTTTTTTCGACTTTTTTTGGCTCCAATTTATTTTCTATCTTTTTTTCTACTTTTGCATCAGACAATTTTACAACATTTGATATATCAATTGGTCTTTCAATAGTAATAATTCCACCTTTTTTCTCTTTTGTTGGCTTTTGATGCTTTTTCTTTTCATTAACTCCTTTTACTAAAATTTTTCTAATTTCAGGAAAAACTTTAATAACATTTCCTGTTTTACCTTTATCATCTCCAGTAATAATTTTTACGTTATCCCCTTTTTTAATTTTTAATTTAATCATAATACCTCTGGTGCTAAAGAAATTATTTTCATAAAATTTTTATTTCTTAATTCTCTTGTTACAGGTCCGAAAATCCTTGTTCCGATAGGCTCACCATTTGGCTGAACTAAAACTGCTGCATTAGCATCGAATTTTATTGATGTTCCGTCTAATCTCTTGATTTCTTTTCTTGTTCTAACAATTACTGCTTTATGAACATCACCCTTTTTAACTTTTCCTTTTGGAATAGCGTCTTTAATTGAGACAACTATGATATCACCTATTGTTGCATATCTTCTTTTAGATCCACCTAATACTTTTATGCACTCTACTTTTCGTGCCCCTGTATTGTCAGCAACAAATAGTTCTGTTTGTACTTGGATCATTTATTTGTCACCTCCAACAACTGTCCAACGTTTAAGTTTAGAAATCGGTTTGCTTTCAATGATAGAAACTACATCTCCAATTTTAGAGTTATTCTTTTCATCATGAGCATGATATTTTTTATAAGTAGTCATCACTTTTTTATACTTTGGGTGAACAAACCTTCTGCTAACTTCAACGACAACCGTTTTGTTACTTTTATCGCTCACTACTTTCCCTTTTAAAATTCTTTTGACCATTATTTTACTCTATTTAAGTTGATAAAAGTTTTAACTGTTGCAATAGTACGTCTATTAGTTTTAATAGAAGCAGTATTTGTTACTTGTCCATTCTTTTTTTTGAAACGGATATTAAATTGCTCTTTCTTTAATTTTTCTAATTCGGAGAATAACTGATCCTGCGTTAACTTTTTAATTTCTTTAGTTTTCATTATTGTGTCCCTAATCTTTTAACCATTTTAGTTTTTATAGACAATTTTGCTTTAGCTCTTTCAAAAGCTTCTTTAGCTACAATTTCATCAACACCATCAACTTCAAAAATAATTCTTCCTGGTTTCACTCTAAAAACGTAATATTCTAGACCGCCTTTACCTTTACCCATCCTAACTTCGATTGGTTTTTTTGTTACAGGAATATTTGGAAAAATTCTAAGCCAAACTCTTCCAGCTCTTTTCATATGTCTAGTTAAAGCAACTCTTGCTGCCTCTATTTCTTTCGAGGTTACTCTGTTAGGTTCAATTGCTTTTAATCCAAATGATCCAAAATTAAGTTCAGACCCACGTGTTGCAACACCATGTATTTTTCCCTTAAAAGCTTTTCTATATTTTGTTCTAGCTGGTTGTAACATTTTCTTTCTCGTTTATATTTTTAGTTTCAGTATCTTCATTCTTTTTTTTTTCTTTTTCAAACACGATACCTTTATAAATCCAAACTTTTACTCCGATAATTCCGTAAGTAGTTTCTGCTTCTGCTTCTCCATAATCAACATCAGCTCTTAATGTGTGAAGTGGAATACTTCCTTCTCTTAACCACTCTGTTCTTGCAATCTCTGTGCCAGCTAAACGTCCAGCAACAGTTATTTTGATTCCTTTAGCTCCCAATCTTAGAGTAGATTGCATGGCTCTTTTCATTGCTTTTCTATATGCGATCCGCTTCTCAAGCTGTTGAGCTACATTTTCTGCAACTAAATATGCATCTAACTCTGGTTTTCTAATTTCTTTTATATTTACTGAAACATCTGAACTCGAAATTTTATTAAGATTGTTTTTTATCTTATCAATATCAGACCCTTTTTTTCCAATTACGAAACCAGGTCTTGATGTAAAGATTGTTACAATACATTTCTTAGTTGGTCTTTCGATAAAAATTTTTGAAATTCCAGAATTTTTAAGATTTTTATGAATGTATTCTCTAATTTTAAAGTCTTCAATTAAATATTGCCCATACTCTTTTTTCTTAGCAAACCACATTGAATCCCAATTTTTATTAATACTTAATCTAAAACTAATTGGATTAACTTTCTGTCCCATTATTTACTGGCCTCCACCGGAGCTTTTTTGCTTTCTGAAACAATGATTGTTAAATTAGAAAAATGTTTTTTAATTCCAGCAGATCTTCCTCTTGCTCTAGGCATAAAACGTTTTAGTGTAATTCCTTTTCCAACGTACGCTTCTTTTACAATCAAATTATCAATATCTAATTGATTATTATTCTCTGCATTGGCGATTGCTGATTTTAATGTTTTTTTAATTTCATTTGCTACTCTTTTGTCCGTAAATTCTAAGTCTCTCATAGCTACATTAGCATTTTTTCCTCTAATACTTTTTAAAATATTATTAATTTTACGAGGACTCGATCTTAAGTTCCTATAAATTGCTTTAACTTGATTTAAATCTTTATTTTTTATCATCTTTTTTATCAGTTGCTGGAGCAGCTTTTTTATCAGCTGGTGTGTGTCCGAAGAATTGTCTTGTTGCCGAAAACTCTCCTAATTTATGACCAATCATTTCATCTGTAATAGTTACTGGAAAGAATTTTTTTCCATTATGAACTTCAAAAGTCATTCCAATAAATTCCGGGATAATTGTAGATTTTCTTGACCAAGTTTTTATTGGTTTTTTAATATTTTGATCTTTATGTTTTTGTACTTTTTTCATTAAACTTAATTCTACAAAAGGACCTTTCCAAACTGATCTACTCATAATTAATTAATACCTCTCTTCTTTTTTCTTGAGATAATATATTTATCAGTATTTTTATTCTTTCTAGTTTTCTTTCCTTTAGTTTTGATACCCCAAGGAGTAACAGGATGTCTTCCTCCATTAGTTCTTCCGCCATGTGGGTGATCTACTGGGTTCATTGCTATACCTCTTGTTTGTGGTCTAATACCTAGCCATCTGCTTCTACCAGCTTTACCAATTTTAATATTTTTTTGATCTGGGTTGGATACCGCGCCGATAGTTGCTTTACATAAACTTTGTACTTTTCTTACTTCACCAGAAGCTAATTTTAATGTTGTATAGCCTTGATCGTGACTCATAATTTGCACAGAAGTACCGGCTGATCTTGCTAATACTCCGCCGTTTCCAGGAGTCATTTCAACGTTATGAACCACTGTTGCAGGAGGAATATCAATTAATGGCATACAATTACCGATTTCTATGTCTTTTTTTCTTCCAGAGTAAATTTTACTCCCTACTTTAATATCTTGTGGAGCGATTAGATAACTTTGGGTCTTGTCCTCATATTCAACAAGCATGATATTAGATGTTCTATACGGATCATACTCAAAACGAATTACTGTTGCTGGCATATCAAACTTATTTCTTTTAAAATCTACAAATCTATATTTTTTTTTATGTCCTGCTGAACGATGTCGTGATGTAATTCTTCCTAAATTATTTCTTCCATAGGAACCATTAATTCCTGCGGTAAGAGATTTAACTGGTTTCCCTTTCCAAAGTCCTGTTCTATCTAAAATAATTGTGCCTCTAGTAGATTTTGTATAAGGTTTATATGTTTTTAATGTCATTATTAAATTCCAGTTGTAATATCAATTGATTGTCCTTTTTTTAAAGTAACAATAGCTTTTTTATAACCTGAGGTTTTAGCAATTCTACCCCTTACCATTTTAAATCTTGGGTGGAGATTAATAGTGTTCACTTTTATAACGCTCACTTTAAAAAGTTTCTCAACACTTTTTTTAATACTTGCTTTTGTTGCAAATGGAGCAACTTTAAATACAACTTTATTTAATGAGCTTAAATTCGTAGACTTTTCAGTAACAACTGGCTCCAGAATAATATCGTATGAGAAATTATCAGCTCTTTTTTTCATTTTAATAATCTTTCTTGTAGTTTTTTAATTGAAGAATGAGTGAATAAGACATTTTGATATTTTAAAATATCATAAACATTTGTTCCGATCTCCGGAATATTTTTAATATTCTTAATATTTTTTACATTATTTAATAAAACTTCATTTTCGTTATCATAAATTAACAATGCGCTCTTTGAATTAATTTTTGACAAAAATTTACTGAAATCTTTAGTTTTGAAATTTTTAAAATCCTTATCTGATAAAATATTAATTTTGTTATCCAATACTTTACTTGATAAAGCGTGTTTTAATCCTAGTTTTCTAACTTTTTTATTTAATCTTTTAACTCTATGCTTTCCTTTTGCCTTTGGTCCATGAGCAATACCGCCGCCAACAAATATTGGAGCTGTGATATTACCATGTCTCGCTCCTCCAGATCCTTTTTGTGGTCCAATCTTTTTTCTAGATCCAGCAACCTCTCCCCTAGTTTTTGTATAGCCAGTTTTTTTTGAGTGACGACTTATTTGCCAATCTACGACCATTTTTATAATGTCTTTTCTAGGTTTTAATGAAAATATATTGTCAGAAACCTCAATGTTTCCAACATCTTTTCCGTCAATTCCTAATTCTTTTATTTTCATATAATTACTTCTTCTCCGCTACAGGCGCTACTGCAGGCTTTGCATCTTTTTTATTTGTTTCTGCGCTTTTTTCTTTTTTATTTGATTTTTCTTTTAATCCTTCAGCAAGATCATCTTTGAAAGCTTGAATGGTATCTTTCATAGTTCTTTTGTTTCTTTCTTTAACAGCTTTATTAATCTCAACTACGGCGTTTTTTGCACCTGGCACTGATCCTTTAACAAATAATAAGTTATTTTCTAAATCTGTTTCGATAATCTCTAATCTTTCAACTGTTCTAAATTTGTCACCCATATGACCGGCCATTTTTTTACCCTTAAACACTCTACCTGGATCTTGTCTTTGTCCTGTGGAACCATGAGATCTGTGAGAAACTGAAACACCGTGTGTTGCTCTTAATCCTGCAAAATTATGTCTTTTCATAACTCCTGCAAAGCCTCTTCCAATTGTTTTTGATCTAATGTCTACAAAATTTATATCTTTGAAAATATTTAAATCTACGTCTGACCCTAATTTCAAATCACTGTCTTTTTCTACTCTAAACTCTTTTAAAATTTTTTTAGGCTCCAAAGATTTTTTTGCAAAAACTCCTTTCATTTGCTTTGTTACTTTTGAATTTTTAATATGTCCAAAACCAACTAACACAGCGCTGTAACCACGTTTATCTTTAGTGATAACGTCAACAACTTTGCCTGGCTCAACATGAAGAACTGTAACAGGAACAGATTGGCCGTTTTCATAAAATCTTCTTGTCATACCAATTTTTTTACCTATTAAACCTAAAGTCATAATTTAAATCTTAATTTCCACATCTACGCCTGAAGCTAGATCTAATTTCATTAACGCCTCGACTGTTTGAGGTGTTGGATCTAGAATATCAATCATTCGTTTATGTGTTCTAGTTTCAAACTGTTCTCTACTTTTTTTATCTATATGAGGCGATCTTAATACTGTAAAAATTTCTTTACGTGTAGGAAGTGGAATTGGCCCTCTAACCTGAGCTCCGGTTCTTTTTGCAGTATTTACAATCTCAATTGTCGACTGATCTAAAACTTTATGATCATACGCTCTTAATTTAATTCTAATATTCTGTTTGTCCATAATTTAAGCCATCTTCTTTGTAACTTCGTCCTGAACGTTTTGAGGAACACGATCATAATGATCAAATTGCATTGTGTACTGTGCTCTGCCTTGTGACATTGATCTTAAAGTGTTTACGTAACCAAACATATTTGCAAGAGGGACCATCGCATTAATAACAGCAGCATTACCTCTTTTATCGGTTGATCCAACTTGACCTCTCCTGCTGTTTAAATCTCCAATAACATCACCCATGTAGTCTTCTGGTGTCACTACTTCAACTTTCATAATTGGTTCTAAAAGTTTTGGATGAGCTTGCAGACACATTTCTCTGAAACAATATCTCGCTGCCAATTCGAATGCTAATGGACTTGAGTCTACCTCATGATGTAATCCGTCTAAAATTTGCACTTTATAATCTAATAATGGAAATCCAGCTAATACTCCTGAGTCCGCAACGCTTAAAATTCCTTTTTCGACACCTGGAATAAACTCTCTTGGAATAGATCCACCTTTGATTAAATTTTCAACAATTCTTCCTTCTCCTTGAGCAAGAGGCTCAACTGCTAATTTAACTTTAGCAAATTGACCAGCTCCCCCACTTTGTTTTTTATGCGTGTATTCAAGTTTTGCAGGCGAAGTAATTGTCTCTCTATAGGCAACTTGCGGCGCCCCAATATTAGCTTCAACTTTAAATTCTCTTTTCATTCTATCTACAATAATTTCAAGGTGTAATTCTCCCATTCCTTTAATAATGGTTTGACCAGATTCATTGTCTGAGGAAACTCTAAATGAAGGATCTTCTTTTGCTAGACGATTAAGTGCTTCTCCCATTTTTTCTTGGTCATTTTTTGTTTTAGGCTCAACTGCAATTTCAATAACTGGTTCAGGAAAATCCATAGACTCTAATACAATTGGATTATTTTTGTCACAAAGAGTATGTCCTGTAATTGTATTTTTAAGACCAGCTAAAGCGACGATATCTCCGGCACTTGCGCTCTTAATATCTTCTCTATTATTCGCATGCATCAACAACATACGACCAATTCTTTCTTCCTTACCTGTTGAGGCATTAAGTACCCCTGTGCCTGTAGATAAAGTACCTGAATAAATTCTAATAAAAGTTAATGATCCGACAAACGGATCGTTTGCTATTTTAAAAGCCAAAGCAGAAAACGGCTCAGCATCATTACATTTTCTAACTAGTTCTTCATCTGAGTCTGGTTTAGTTCCTTTAACTTGACCGACGTCTTTTGGGCTCGGTAAGTAATCAACTACTGCATCTAAAATTAATTGAACACCTTTGTTTTTAAAAGCAGCTCCGCAAACTATTGGAACAAAAGCAAAAGAAATTGTACCTTTTCTAATACATGCTTTTAATTCAGCCTCAGATGGATCTTTACCGTTTAGATAATTTTCCATTACTTTCTCATCTTGTTCTACTGCCAATTCTACTAATTCTTTTCTATATTTAGCTGCTTGTTCTTTAAGATCTGTTGGTATTTCAACATAATCAAATTTTGCTCCTAAACTTTCATCTTGCCAAACAACACCTTTCATTGCCACAAGATCAACAACACCTTTAAATGTACTTTCAATACCAATCGGAAGCTGAAGAACCATAGGAGTCGCCCCTAAGCGCTCTTTAATCATGTCAACACACATGAAAAAATTGGCTCCAGTTCTGTCTAATTTATTGACAAAACAAATTCTTGGAACTTTATACTTATCTGCTTGTCTCCATACTGTTTCGGACTGTGGTTCAACACCCGCAACTCCATCAAAACAAGCAACGGCTCCGTCTAAAACTTTTAATGATCTTTCAACTTCAATAGTAAAATCTACATGTCCAGGTGTATCAATAATATTAATTCTGTGATTCTTCCAAAAACAAGTAGTTGCAGCAGAAGTGATAGTAATTCCTCTTTCTTGTTCTTGTTCCATCCAATCCATGGTTGCTGCGCCATCATGCACTTCGCCAATTTTATGTGCTTTACCTGTATAATATAAAATTCTTTCTGTGGTCGTAGTTTTGCCGGCGTCTATATGAGCAGCAATTCCTATATTTCTATATTTATCTATTGGATATTTTTCGCTCATAAATTTACCATCTAAAATGCGCAAAAGCCTTATTGGCTTCTGCCATTTTGTGAGTGTCTTCTCTTTTTTTGATTGCTGACCCTTTGTTAGATGCAGCATCTAATAATTCTTTGACTAGTTTTTCTTGCATACTTTTATCTGATCTTTTTCTTGAGGCATCTATTAACCAACGAATTGCTAATGCCTGTGCTCTATCTGCTCTTACATCTACAGGAACTTGATAAGTTGCTCCTCCAACTCTTCTTGATTTAACTTCTAAATTTGGTTTCACATTCTTTAATGCATCATTAAAAACTTTTAATGGGTCGTCATTAGTTTTTGTTTTTATTAATTCAAAAGTTTTGTATAAAATTTTTTCAGCAACTGTTTTTTTTCCTTGATACATTAATGAATTCATAAATTTTGTAACAACTTTAGATTTGTAGACTGGATCAGGACTTACATCTCTCTTTGTTTGTTTTCTTCTTCGTGACATAATTATTTAGGTCTCTTAGCTCCGTATTTAGATCTTTGTTGTTTCATTTTAGTAACCCCTTGGGTATCAAGAACTCCTCGAATAGTATGATAACGAACTCCTGGTAAATCTTTTACCCTTCCTCCTCTAATCATAACTACAGAGTGCTCTTGTAAATTATGACCTTCTCCTGGAATATAACTTGTAACTTCATAACCATTGGACAAACGAACTCTTGCAACTTTACGTAAGGCAGAATTAGGTTTTTTTGGTGTCGTTGTATAAACCCGAGTGCACACACCTCTTTTTTGAGGCGATGCCTCTAGCGCAGGAACTTTATTCCTTACTTTTGGCTTAACTCTTCCTCGTTTAACGAGTTGATTAATCGTTGGCATAAATTAATTTAAAATTAAATAATTTAAGGATAGAAAATAAGGTCGAAACCTAAAATCTGGTAGGAGTTTAAGTGCTCTAGAGCCTTACTTGCTACCTTAAAAAGTGTGGGCATAATACTTAAATTAAACCAAAGGTCAAATTGTAGTTGTATTAAAAAACGTGTGATTATTATTGAAAATACTTAGCTTATTACTACTTTGTAACCTCTAATTGCTCAGGCGCTTTTGCTTTATTATTTTGAAGCTCCATGTCTCTTTCACGAGCAATTTTAGAGTATTTAAATGTACTATCACCAGTTCCAGCAGGTATCAGTCTTCCAACGATTACGTTTTCTTTTAAGCCATGAAGCACATCAATTTTACCTTTAATCGCCGCCTCAGTTAGAACTCTTGTTGTTTCTTGGAAAGAGGCTGCGGAAATAAAAGATTTAGTTTGTAAAGAAGCTTTTGTAATACCTAATAATACTGGATCAACTTTTGCAGGAGACTTTCCTTCAGAAACTAATTTTTTATTTAATTCATCTAAATCTATTTTATCAACTAATTCTCCGACCAAGAAAGATGTATCGCCGGAAGCTTTGATTTCAACTTTTCTAAGCATTTGTCTTACAATAACTTCTATGTGTTTGTCGTTAATTATAACACCTTGTAATCTGTAAACCTCTTGAACTTCGTCTATAAAATAATTTGCTAGAGCTTCTACACCTAAAATTCTTAAAATATCATGCGGCGCTGGACTACCGTCTAATAAATATTCTCCTTTTTTAATTTCCTCACCTGGATTGAAGTTTACTTGTTTTCCTTTTGGAATTAAATAAGAAGACTCAATTCCTGCTTTTGATTTAATTGTAATTTTAAGTTTTCCTCTAACTTCTTTTCCAAATTCAATTTTACCATCATTTTCTGCAATGATCGCTCCTTCTTTAGGTTTTCTTGCTTCAAATAATTCAGCAACTCTTGGTAATCCACCAGTGATGTCTTTTGTTTTAGAAGTTGCTTTAGGTAGTCTAGCTAATACATCTCCGGCATTAACTTTATCGCCATCTTCAACTGATAAAATAGTTTCTGGAACTAAATAATATCTTGCCTCATTGTCATCTGCTTTTTTAACAACTTTTCCTTTACTATCTCTTAAAGTAATTCTTGGTTTTAGATCAAGATTCTTTGATTGACCTCTCCAATCTAAAACAACTTTAGAAGAAATTCCTGTAGCTTCATCTGTGGCATCAGTAACGGAGGCTCCATCGATCAAATCTACAAAATTAACAATACCGTCTGTTTCTGAAATAACTGGCAAAGTATATGGATCCCATTCACAAATTTTTTGACCTTTTTTAACTGGCTGATCTGGTTTTGCAAAAAGTTTAGATCCATATGGAATTTTATACATTGCAACATTGGTTCCATTTTTTTCAATAATAATTTCAGTATTTCTTCCCATGACTATTAATTCTTTTTTAGAATCTTCGATTAAGTTTTGATTAGAAACTTTTAATACTCCCTCAGATGGTGCAGTAATCGATGACTCTTGTTTAATTTGAGCTGTTCCTCCAACGTGGAATGTTCTCATAGTAAGCTGCGTTCCAGGCTCTCCAATTGATTGGGCAGCGATCATTCCAACACATTCTCCAATAGATACCAATCTTCCTCTAGCTAAATCTCTTCCATAACAAGTTGAACAAATTCCATCTTTTGCTTCACAGGTAATTGGCGAATAAACATCAATTGATTTTACTCCTGCAGCATCCATTAATTCACACTGTTTTTCCTCAATTAATTGTTTGGCTTTTACAATAACGTCACCTGTATTTGGAGCCTTTATGTCTTTAGCAGCAATTCTACCTAATGATCTTTCTGTTAAAGATACAATTATATTACCACCTTCTATTATCTCGCTAATGTTAATGTGTTTTTTAGTTCCGCAGAATTTAAGTCTTACAATTACATCTTGAGATACATCACAAAGTCTTCTTGTTAGATATCCAGAATTTGCAGTCTTCAAAGCGGTGTCAGCCAAACCTTTTCTTGCCCCGTGTGTAGATGTAAAATACTCTAGAACTGTTAAGCCCTCTTTAAAATTTGAAATAATTGGCGTCTCAATAATTTCACCTGACGGTTTTGCCATAAGACCTCTCATGCCTGCTAACTGCTTCATCTGAGCTGCTGAACCTCTTGCGCCAGAATCAGCCATCATAAATATTGAGTTAGTTGTTATGGAGCCATCTTCTTTGTTAACTTTTGATGCCGATATATTCTTCATCATCTCGCTTGCAATTTTATCAGTACATTTTGACCACTGATCCACAACTTTGTTATATTTTTCGCCTTTAGTAATTAAGCCTTCAGAATATTGAGTTTCATATTCTTCAACCATTTTTTTAGCATCAGTTATAATTTTTTCTTTAGATTCTGGAATAACTAAATCATCTTTTCCAAAGGATATTCCTGCTTTAAATGCATTATGAAATCCAATTCCCATTAATTTGTCACAGAAAATTACTGTTTCTTTTTGTCCGCAGTATCTAAAAATTATATCTATTAGTTCTGATATTTGTTTTTTTGTTAATAATTTATTAACTAAATCAAAAGAAATCTTGTGATGCTTTGGAAGAATGTCTGCTAATAAAAATCTACCAACACTACTTTGATATGTTTTGAAAACAGGCTTGCCTTTTTCATCTACAGTTTCAAATCTAGAGACAATTTTAGAATGAACATTTATAGATTTATTTTCAAGTCCTTGTGCAATTTCATCTAAATTTAAAAAATAACCAACTGGCTTAGTATCTTGATCCCCAAAAAATTGAGACATGTAGTAAATTCCTAAAACCATATCTTGGGATGGAACAATTATAGGTTTTCCATTAGATGGACTTAAAATATTATTAGTCGACATCATTAATACTCTCGCTTCTAATTGAGCTTCTAAACTTAAAGGAACGTGAACGGCCATTTGGTCACCGTCGAAGTCTGCGTTAAAAGCTGCTGTTACTAGTGGATGTAACTGAATTGCTTTACCTTCAATCAATAAAGGTTCAAAAGCCTGGATTCCTAATCTATGTAGTGTTGGTGCTCGGTTTAAAAGAACTGGATGCTCTCTAACAACTTCTTCTAAAATATCCCAAACTTCTGATTTTTCTTTTTCTACAATCTTTTTTGCTTGTTTAATTGTGGTAGCTAATCCTAATTTATCTAATTTTGCATAAATAAACGGCTTAAACAATTCTAAGGCCATTTTTTTTGGTAGACCACACTGATGTAATTTTAATTCTGGTCCTACAACAATTACAGATCTTCCTGAATAATCAACTCGTTTTCCTAATAAGTTTTGTCTAAAACGACCCTGTTTACCTTTGAGCATATCTGCTAAAGATTTAAGAGGTCTTTTTCCAGTTCCTGTTATAACTCTTCCTCTTCGACCATTATCAAATAGAGCATCGACTGCTTCTTGCAACATACGCTTCTCATTTCTTACAATGATGTCAGGAGCTCTTAATTCCATTAATCTTTTTAATCGATTATTTCTATTAATCACTCTTCGATACAGATCATTAAGATCAGACGTTGCAAACCTTCCTCCATCAAGAGGAACTAAAGGTCTAAGTTCAGGAGGAATTACCGGTATGACAGTTAAGATCATCCATTCTGGTTTATTTCCAGAGTTAATAAAATTTTCAACTAATTTTAGTCTTTTAATAGTTCTTTCTTCAGCAACTTTAGAAGTTGTGTTTTTTAATATTTCTCTTAATCTCTCTCTTTCCGCAGGTAAATCAATTGCAGCTAAAACTTCTCTTATAGCTTCAGCACCAATTCCTGCTGAAAATTGATCCTCACCATATTTTTCTTGGGCTTTTAATAATTCTTCTTCTGTGATTAATTGATTTTTTTTAAATTCTGTAAGACCTGGCTCAATAATAATAAAATTTTCAAAATATAAAACTTTCTCAAGATCTTTAAGTTTCATGTCCATAGCAAGAGCTATTCTGCTAGGTAATGATTTTAAAAACCAAATGTGAGAAACTGGCGTAGAGAGTTCTACGTGACCCATACGTTCACGTCTTACATTTGCTTTTGTAACTTCCACACCGCATTTTTCACAGATAATTCCTCTAAATTTCATACGCTTATATTTACCACACAAACATTCGTAATCTTTTACAGGTCCAAATATTCTAGAACAAAATAGTCCATCTTTTTCGGGTTTGAATGTTCTATAATTAATTGTTTCTGGTTTTTTAATTTCACCAAATGACCAAGACTTAATCTTTTCAGGACTTGCTAAAGAAATTTTAATATTATTAAAATTTTCTTTATTAATATTTTTTTTAAATAAATTTGTTAATTCTTTGCTCATAATCTAATTTGTTAATTCGATATTTAGGCCTAAAGATCTTATTTCTTTAATTAAAACGTTAAATGACTCAGGCACCCCTGATTCAAAATCATCATCCCCTTTAACAATAGTTTCGTAAACTTTTGTTCTACCAGCTACGTCATCTGATTTAATTGTTAAAATTTCTTGTAATGTATAAGCGGCTCCATAAGCTTCTAATGCCCAGACTTCCATTTCTCCAAATCTTTGGCCACCAAATTGAGCTTTTCCACCCAAAGGTTGCTGTGTAACCAAGCTGTAAGGACCAGTAGAACGAGCATGAATCTTATCATCAACCATGTGAGCTAATTTTAACATATAAATAATACCAACTGTAACTTGACGATCTATTTTTTCACCAGTTCTGCCGTCAAATAAATCAGTTTGTCCAGACTCCGGTAAGCCGCAAAATTTTAGCATTTCAGTAACATCGTTTACACTTGCTCCATCAAAAACTGGTGTAGCTATAGGAACTCCACTAGATAAATTATAACTTAATTCGTTAAGCTCTGAATCGGATAAATTTTTAATTTCATCTGCAATTTCACCTTTATAAATTTTTCCAAGATAACTCTTTAATTCGTCTTTTTTTGAAGTGCTTTTTTGTACATCTTCAATTAATTTTTTAATTTTTTCACCCATCTCCGAACAAGCCCATCCTAAATGGGTTTCTAAAATTTGACCTACGTTCATACGACTAGGGACGCCTAATGGATTTAAAACAATATCAACTGGCTTACCATCTTTCATGTAAGGCATATCTTCTACTGGTACAATTCGACTGATAACACCTTTATTACCATGTCTTCCTGCCATTTTATCACCAGCTTGAAGTTTTCTTTTCATAGCTACGAAAACCTTAACCATTTTCATAACCCCAGGTAATAAATCATCGCCTTTTTGAATTTTATCCACTTGGTCTTCAAATCTGGTTTGAATATCTTTTTTTGCCTTAATAAACTGTTCTTTTAAAATTACTAAATTTGATTGAACTTTTTTATCTTCAATAACTAATTTAAATAGTTCATTTGCTGTTAGTTCTGAAAGATTATCCTCTGATAAAACTGTGCCTTTTTTTATAGATTTAAAATCTTCTTCAAGTTTATTTGAAACTAAAGTACTTTTAACTCTAGCTATAATATTGGACTCTAATATTTCCTCTTCAGCATTTTTATCATTTTGAACTGACTCGATTTCAGCTCTCTCGATTGAAATTGCTCTCTCATCTTTTTCAATTCCATGTCTGTTAAATACTCGCACTTCAACCACTACCCCATTTGTTCCAGAAGGCATTTTTAATGATGTGTCTCTTACATCAATTGCTTTTTCTCCAAAGATTGCTCTTAATAACTTTTCCTCTGCATTTACTGGCGAGTCTCCTTTTGGAGTAACTTTTCCAACCAATATGTCTCCAGGTTTAACTTCTGCGCCAACATAAACAACTCCAGACTCATCTAAATTAATTAGGTTTTCTTCAGCTGTATTAGGTATATCTCTTGTAATTTCTTCAGGCCCAAGTTTAGTATCTCTTGCCATAACGCTATATTCTTCAATGTGAATTGATGTAAAAACATCGTCAGTAACGCATCTTTCAGAAATTAATATAGAGTCCTCAAAGTTGTAACCTCGCCAAGGCATGAATGCTACCATCACATTTTTACCTAAAGCTAATTCACCAAATTGAGTTGAAGGACCATCAGCAATAACATCGCCTTTTCTAATTTTATCACCAACTTTAACTAAAGGTCTTTGGTTGATGCATGTGTTCTGATTTGACCTTTGAAATTTACTTAAGTTATAAATATCAACACCAGATTTTGTAAGATCTTTTTCAGTCGTTACTCTAACAACTATTCTTTTTCCATCAATTTTGTCAACAACGCCATCTCGTTTTGCAACTAATGTAGCTCCAGAATCTACTGCAACATCTTTTTCTATTCCTGTTCCAACTAATGGAGATTCATTTTTAATTAAAGGAACGGCTTGTCTCATCATATTCGATCCCATTAACGCTCTATTAGCATCATCATTTTCTAAAAATGGAATTAAAGCAGCAGCAACTGACACAACTTGTTTTGGAGACACGTCCATAAAATCCACGTTCTCAGGTTTAGCCAACTCAAATCCTAAAGATTTTCTGCATGAAACTAAGTCATCAACAAAAGTATTTTCCTTACTTAAAGGCGAGTTCGCTTGCGCAATTGTGTACTTACCTTCTTCCATTGCAGATAAATAATGAATTTCTTTTGTAACTTTACCATTCACAACTTTTCTGTACGGACTTTCTATAAAACCATATTTATTTATTCTTGAATAAGTTGCTAAACTATTAATTAATCCAATATTTGGTCCCTCTGGTGTTTCAATTGGACATATCCTTCCATAATGGGTTGGATGCACATCTCGAACTTCAAATCCTGCTCTCTCTCTATTTAATCCTCCAGGTCCAAGAGCTGATACTCTTCTTTTATGAGTAATTTCCGCGAGTGGATTAGTTTGGTCCATAAATTGAGATAATGGTGATGTTCCAAAAAATTCCTTGAGACAAGCGGCAATTGGTTTTGCATTAATCAAATCTTGTGGCATAACCGAGTCAATTTCAACTGAAGCCATTTTTTCCTTAATAGCTCTCTCCATTCTTATTAGTCCAATTCTAAATTGATTTTCTACAAGTTCACCAACTGATCTAAGTCGACGATTTCCTAGATGATCAATATCATCTACTTCACCTTTTCCATCTTTCAAATCCAACATATGTTTAACAATTGTAACAATGTCTTCTTTCCTAAGAACAGTTAATTTAGGATCGCAATCTAGATCCATTCTGGCATTCATCTTAACTCGACCTGTTTCTGAAAGATCGTATCGTGTATGATTAAAAAAAAGATTTCCAAATAAATTTTTAGCTGTTTCAATTGTTGGCGGTTCACCGGGTCTTAGAACACGGTAAATATCCATACTAGCCTCATCTTGATTAAGATTTTTATCAATAGTTAAGGTATTCCTTAAAAACGGACCTCTATTTACGCCATCTATATCAAGTAAATAAATTGTTTTTGTCTTAAGATCTGTAAGTTTAGTAATTAAATCATTTGTAATTTCATCACCAGATTCTGCAATTACTTCACCTGTTTTCTCATTAATAATATCGTTAGCTAAATATTTTCCAAATAAATCTGGAGTTTTGACTAAATAACTATTTAACCCTTCTTTTTTTAATTTTAGTGCTAATGGATAGAGAATTTTAGTATCTTTTTTTATAACAACTTTTTTAGTTTCTGCATTGATCAGGTCATTTCTTAATTTGTAATTTCTAAAATTTTCTGGGGTAAATTTTGTTTTCCATTCATCTTCTGAAGTTAAATCATATCTAATATTTTCATAAAAAAGACTAAGAATATCATCTCTGTTATAACCAAGTGCCATTAGTAAAGTTGTTACTGGAAGTTTTCTTTTTCTATCGATTCTAAAATTTAAAATATCTTTTGTATCATATTCAAAATCTAACCATGATCCTCTGTAAGGAATGACTCTACAACTAAATAACAATTTACCACTTGCATGTGTTTTGCCTTTATCATGATCGAAAAAAACTCCCGGACTTCTGTGCATTTGGTTTACACAAACCCTTTCAATTCCGTTTACAACAAATGTTCCTCTTGGAGTCATTAAAGGAATATCACTCATATAAACTTCTTGCTCTTTTGCAGATAAAACTTGTTTGGTTTGTTTTTCCTCATTAATATCGTAAGCGACTAATCTAAGTGTAGCCTTTAACGCCGCTGAGTATGTTAGGCCTCGCTGATTACACTCTTGAACAGTATATTTCGGCTTTTCAAATCGATAAGAAATGTATTCAATTGTTGCCAGTCCTGAAAATTCTTCTATTGGAAAAATATCTTTAAAAACTTTAGTAATACCAGAGTCAATTTTATGTTCTGTATTTGCTTCTAAAAAGTTTTTATAGGAATTAACTTGGACTTCTATTAAATCTGGTATGTTAAGTATATTTTCTAATTTGCCAAAACTTTTTCTAACTTTTTTTTTATCTGTAAAAGATAATAACATAGTTTATTAACCGAATATTTTATTATCCGGCTTTAAAAAAAATTTAAATTTACTTAAGTTCTACTTTTGCGCCAACTGCTTCAAGTTTCTTTTTAACATCGTCAGCATCTTTTTTGCTAACGCCAGCTTTAAGTTGTTTTGGTGCACCTTCAACTAAATCTTTAGCTTCTTTTAAACCTAAACCAGTAAACGCTCTTACTTCTTTAATCACACCAATCTTATTGTCGCCTGATGAAACAAGATTTACTACGAAATCATTTTTTTCTTCTGCTGCTGCACCGCCTGCCGCCGCCGCTGGTGCTGCTGCTGCAACTGGTGCTGCTGCTGAAACTCCCCATTTTTCCTCTAAAGTTTTTGAAAGTTCTGCTGCCTCAACAACAGTCAGTTTTGATAATTCCTCTACAATTTTATTTAAATCTGGCATTTTGAATATCCTAGTGGGTTTAATTTTTTAAATTTTTAGCGTGCATCAAATTAACTATTTTTGCGCTTGGTGCAAGCAAAATACTTACAATTTTTTGAGCTGGGGCAGCTAAAATACCAACAATTTTAGCTCGTGCTTCATTAAGCGTAGGCAAAGTAGCTATATGAGCGACGTCAGATGGTTCTAAAAGCTTCTCATCCATCAATCCACCAAGGATTTTTAATTTTTCATTAGATTTTGAAAAGTTAACTAACGTCTTTGCAAGGGTAATGGGGTCTTTAGAACATGCGATTGCTGTTGGTCCTTTAAAAAATTTTTCCAACTTTTCTGCTTTAGAACCTTTGAGTGCGATTTTTGTAATTCTATTTTTTGTAATTTTTAAAAAAGCACCACTTTCTCTCATTTTAGTTCGAAGACTTTCTAGGTCTTTAACAGTAATACCTTCATAGTGATAAACTAAAATGCCTTCATTGGCTGCAATAACAGATTTTAGATCATTTACGTAAGTAGTTTTTTGTTCTCTGTTCATTATATACTAGAAAGTTGAAGTTTAACTGAAGGTCCCATTGTTGTAGATAAATATATTGAATTTATAAAATTACCTTTAATACCCGTTGGTTTTTCTTTTGATACAACTTCATAAACACTTTTAAAATTTTCAGAGAGTTCTTTATCAGAAAATTTTACTTTGCCGATTGACAAACCTAAATTTCCATCTTTATCACATTTAATTTCTATTCTACCTTTTTTTATTGCATCAACAGTAGACTTAATATCTTTTGCAACAGTACCTAATTTTGGATTTGGCATTAAACCCTTAGGCCCTAAAACTTTTCCTAGCTTACCAACTTTTGCCATCATGTCAGGTGTTGAAATTAATACATCAAAATTAATTTTTCCTGAATTGATTTCATTAATTAAATCCTCTGATCCAGAAATCTCAGCACCAGAAGATTTAGCTTCATTTAATTTGTCATTACCACAAATTACAGCAACTTTAACTTTTCTACCGTTGCCATTTGGCAAATCTACAACAGTTCTTAAATTTTGATCAGTTTTTGCTTTATCGATATTTAAAAAGAAAGTAGCCTCCATGGACTCAGTGAATTTCGTGTTTGATTTTGTTTTAAGTAATTTAATAGCTTCAGGCAAAGCAAGTTCTTTATTCTTGTCATGACCTTTAATTAAAGCTGAATATCTTTTTGAATGTTTTTTTGCCATTAGTCTTTAACCTCAACTCCCATAGATCTTGCTGAACCTGCAATAATTTTAATCGCTTGCTCAATATCAAATGCATTTAAATCTTTCATTTTTATCTCAGCGATTTTCTTAAGTTGAGCTTTGGTAATTGATCCTGCAATGTTTCTACCTGGTTCCTTTGAGCCACTCTTAAGTTTAATAGCTTCCTTAATTAAAAAAGAAGCAGGAGGAGTTTTGATTATAAAATCAAATTTTTTATCTTTATAAATTGTAATAACTACCGGAACCGGCTGACCCATTAAAGATTTAGTCTTATCGTTAAAAGATTTACAAAATTCCATTATATTAACTCCCCTTTGTCCAAGAGCTGGTCCAACTGGAGGAGCGGGATTGGCTTGTCCGCCTTTAATTTGTAACTTTAATATTCCAGAAACTTCTTTAGCCATACTTAAATTTTTTCTACCTGCCCATATTCTAACTCTACAGGTGTGGGCCTACCAAATATCGAAACGGAAACCTTTAGTCTAGACTTTTCTTCATCAACTCCCTCTACAAGACCACTAAATGAAGCAAAAGGTCCATCACAAACTCTAACTTGTTCACCGATATCAAAACTTATACTAGTTGAAGGCTTGAGAGCTCCATCTTCAATTTTTCCCATAATTTTTGTAACTTCGGCTTCTGATATTGGAGTAGGTTTTCCAGGTACTCCCAAAAATCCAGTTATTCTTTTTATAGATTTAATTAAATGATAAACTTGATCATTCATATCTAGCTTGGCTAAAAAATAACCTGGAAAGTATTTTTTTTCAGAAGTAGTTCTTTTTCCTTTTTTTACTTCTGTAACTTCATGAGTTGGAACTAAAGTTTGTTCAAAATGATGCGCTAATCCCTCTTTCTCAAGTTTTTCAGGTATAAGACTGGCTACTTTTTTTTCTGCGCCTGAATGCGCCTGGATAATGTACCATTTCATCATAAGTTAAATTCCAAGTAAATAATTTAGACCGAATTTAAAAATCTGATCTAATAACAAAAAAAACAAAGCTGCAATTACTGACATCACAAAGACTGTTAATGCACCAATAGTAGTTTCTTTTCTTGTTGGCCAAGATATTTTTAAAGCCTCCTGCTTAACAGATCTTAAAAATTGAATAGGATTAAACATATTTAACAATCTGTGGCAGGAGTGGAGGGACTTGAACCCGCAACCTCCGGTTTTGGAGACCGGCGCTCTACCAATTGAGCTACACTCCTAAGATTTATTCTATAATCTTAGTTACTACTCCAGCTCCTACGGTTCTTCCTCCTTCTCTAATTGCAAATTTTAAATTATTGTCCATTGCAATTGGAGTGATTAAAGTAACAGTCATTTTTGCATCATCACCAGGCATAATCATCTCAACACCAGCTGGTAACGCAACCTCACCTGTAACATCAGTAGTTCTAAAATAAAACTGAGGACGATATTTAGTAAAAAATGGAGTGTGTCTTCCACCTTCCTCTTTTTTTAATATGTAGGCTTGAGCCTCAAATTTAGTGTGCGGTTTTATTGATCCTGGCTTAGCCAAAACTTGTCCTCTTTCAACTTGATCACGTTCAATACCTCTTAAAAGAATACCAACGTTATCACCTGCTTCACCCGAGTCTAAAAGTTTTCTAAACATCTCTACACCTGTACAAACAGATTTTTGAGTTGCTTTAATTCCAATGATTTCCATTTCTTCACCAGTTTTAATTGCTCCTGACTCAATTCTGCCTGTAACAACTGTTCCACGACCAGAAATCGAAAATACATCTTCGATTGGCATTAAGAATGGTTTGTCTTTTGGTCTATTTGGTTGTGGAATAAAAGTATCAACCGCTTCCATCAAAGCTAGAATTGGTTTATCTCCAAGTTCAACATCACCTTCTATTGCTTTTAAAGCTGAACCTTTGATGATTGGAGTTTTGTCTCCAGGATATCCATAAGAAGTTAATAATTCTCTGATCTCCATTTCAACAAGATCTAAAAGTTCTTTATCATTTACAGTGTCAACTTTATTTAAAAAAACAACTAGAGCCGGAACACCAACTTGTCTCGCTAAAAGAATATGCTCTCTAGTTTGTGGCATAGGACCATCCGCTGCATTCACAACTAAAATAGCTCCATCCATTTGTGCGGCACCTGTAATCATATTTTTTACGTAGTCAGCGTGTCCTGGACAGTCGACATGCGCATAATGACGTTTTGCTGTTTCGTATTCAACGTGAGCTGTAGAAATAGTAATACCCCTTGCTTTTTCTTCAGGTGTTTTGTCAATCTGATCGTAAGCTACAAATTTTGCTCCACCAGCTTTTGCAAGAACTTTTGTGATCGCGGCTGTTAAAGTTGTTTTACCATGATCGACGTGACCAATAGTACCAATGTTACAATGTGGTTTCGTTCTTTGAAATTTTTCCTTAGACATTTACTTTTTCTACACCTCTCAGTTTATTATTAATTTTTAATCTGGAGCGGGTGAAGAGAATCGAACTCTCACAACCAGCTTGGAAGGCTGGAGTTCTACCATTGAACTACACCCGCGTAACCAAACCTTACTCCTAATTTTATTTTGTTGCCAACAATTCTTTTCTTTAAACACTCCCTCTTGGTGGAGGGGGAAGGATTCGAACCTTCGTAGGCCGGAGCCAACGGTTTTACAGACCGTCACCTTTAACCACTCGGTCACCCCTCCAATTTTTCACAAAACGACGGAGGTTTTGTTTTGAGTGGCTTTCAAGTGTTCTAAAAAAGAAAAAATTTACAACACAACTTCCTAACCACACTATTGCGATTATGAAGCTTAAAATTAGGCGGAATATAATTAGAGAGTAATATTAATGCAATACATTTTTAGCTCAAATTAAGATAGTTATATCAATTAAATCAATGAAAACAGGTGCATTTTGGATAGGCGGCAAACACGCAGTTTTATCTGCTATCAAAAACCCTAAAAGAAAAATAAATAAACTTATTATTACGGAAGAAAATCAGAAAGATTTTAATCTTAAAAATTTCAATAAAAAAATTTTAATTGAAACAAAAGATAAAAAAGAGATAGATAAAATTTTTATTAGTGAAAATATTGTACATCAAGGTGTAGCTGCTGAGATAGAAAGTATTCCAACAGTAGAGTTAAAAGAGTATTTAAAAAGTAAAAGTAATTCAAAAAATACATTAGTTGTACTAGACGATATTACAGATCAAAGAAATATAGGCTCAATAATAAGATCATGCAGCGCTTTTAATATTGATGCTGTTATTCTTTTAGAAAAAAATTATAACCCTAAAAACAAGATGATGTACAAGAGTGCTAGTGGGGCAATGGAACTTGTAAACATTATTCCAGTATCAAATATTACAAACGCACTTGAAGTTTTAAAGAAAAATAATTATTGGGTATATGGACTGGATGGTAATGCAAAAGAAAATATTGAAGATCAAAAATGGTCCAACCAGAATGTTTTTGTGTTTGGATCTGAAGGAGATGGTCTTAGAAGGTTAGTAAAAGAAAACTGTGATCATCTTATTAAAATTCAAATTAACAAAGAAATTGAGAGTTTGAATGTTTCTAATGCAGTCTCAACAACTTTGGGTATTTTTAGATTACTTGAGAGAAAAAATTAAAATCCAAAACTAGATTTTATTCCATCTACAATAAATTGAATTGCGAGAGATGCCAAAATTAAAGCTATTACTCGTGAAAATACATTGAGAATATTTTTACTTGTATAGTTTGCAAGAATTGCAGAAAATATCATATGAAAAAAAGTTACTATCATTACTGCAGTTAAAGCAATATAGACCATTATTAATCTTTCTGGATCTTTTGAATTTGCATTTACTAAAAGTAAAACAGAAGTTAAGGCAGCAGGCCCAGCAATCAAAGGAATTGCGAGTGGAAAAATTGAAATTTCTTCTATAGTTTTTTCACTTAAAACTTTATTAGCGCTCTCTTCTCTTCTTAATCTTCTTTTGTCTAAAAGCATTTCAATTGAAATAATAAACAAAATTATCCCCCCTGCAATTTTAAGAGAATTTATTGATACCCCAATCCAGTTAAAAAAAAATTTACCTCCGTATGCAAAAATAATTAATACAATAAAAGCAATTAGAGACGATTTAATTGCAATCTTAAATCTTTGCTCTCTTGTTGCTCCTTCAGTTAATAATAAAAATAAGGGTCCAATTCCTGCTGCATCTATAGCAACAAATAAAACTGCAAAAGAATTAAAAAAAGTTGAACTCATATTTTAAGTATTTATTCTGGCGGGAGTGACGGGACTCGAACCCGCGGCCTCCTGCGTGACAGGCAGGCGCTCTAACCAAGCTGAGCTACACCCCCTAAAAAAGCAGTGCAGCCAAAATTATGCTGTCACCACAATTTAAAATTACCGAGTAAATTTATACACAGAATTATTCAAAAAGTCTTATAAATTATAACTCAGAAATTTTAAGAGAATAAATATAGGCTTTTGTTTTTTGGTTATTCTTTAAATACACATCAGTAATTACTCTTTGATAATGTTTTCCTTCATAACAATCTAATTTTTTCCATAAATACTTAAGACTAAATGAGGTTAATAAATAACCATTAATTTTATCTACTTTTGAATTAGGAATAATTGCATCATATTCAAAATCTTTTTCTAACCTTATTTTCTTAACAGAACCAAAGGTGAATGCTTTTTGCCAATTTCCTAAAATATTTTTTAAAATAAAAAAATTTTTATTATTTGGCATCAAAGTTCCGTAAACAAACAGTTTATCCATATCCTTATGGTGGGCATCGTAAGAATCGAACTTACCACCCCTTGCGTGTCGAGCAAGTGTTCTACCACTGAACTAGATGCCCTAAAAATAAATAATGGTGGGCGATGAGAGACTCGAACTCCCGACCCTCTCGGTGTAAACGAGATGCTCTACCAACTGAGCTAATCGCCCCTTAAATTTGAAAAACTTGTATAACAGTAAATAACCAAAGTTAAAATAATAATTAGTTGGGTAAATACTTTTTAAATGCTGTAGTTTTTGAGAACACTTTACCCTTTAAAAGATTAAACGTATTTTGATCCTCTTTTTTAATCTTTGAACAAGTGATTAGACCATACTGATCTGCAAATTGATTTTTATAGAATGTTTGTTTATTTTTAAAATCACTGACACAATTCTTTAAGTAGTCGCTAGGATAAAAAAACCAAATAATAAATAATAGAGGAATTATATACCAATATTTTTTAATTATTTTCATGTTTTATTATTAACTACTATTTATTAACTAAAAATATATAAGTTAAGAATAATTTTCTCATGGATTGGATACAAATTTTTAATCTTTTAATTGTAATGATGATGGCGGCTTCGGTTGCCGGCTTTATGGCGGGTCTCCTTGGTGTTGGTGGTGGTTTAGTAATGGTTCCTGCTCTCTATTACGCATTTACAGTCCTAGACTTTGAAATGGCAACTAAAATGCATTTAGCTTTAGGAACCTCTTTAGCAATTATTATACCCACATCAATTATGTCTACTAGAACTCATATGAAATTTAATGCTGTTGATTTTGGTCTAATAAAATCTTTTGGGATTTATATTGTATTGGGAGTTATAATTGGAACTTTATTGGCATCAAATCTTAAAACAGCAAATTTAGTATTATTTTTCTCAATTTTTGCATTTTTGGTGGGTTTATTTTTCTTATTTTTAAAATCAAAATTAGAAGAAACAGAAAGAAATATTCCAAAGATTTATAAAATTATTATTGGAAATTTTATAGGTTTTATTTCAGTGCCTTTGGGTATTGGTGGTGGATCATTATCGGTGCCTTTTATGAGATTATTCGGCTATGATATGAGAAAGGCTATTGGAACATCTGCGGCTATTGGAATTTTGATTGCAATTTCAGGAACTATCAGCATGATTTCAAGTGGAGCTATATTTGCTACAGTTAATTCTCCATTAAGTTTTGGTTATTTTAACCTTGCGGGTTTTTTAGTTTTTGTTCCAGTTACTATGCTTATGGCTCCTCTTGGAGCTAAAGTCGTACACAAAGTGAGTAGAAGTTTAATTACAAAAATTTTTGGAATTTATTTAATTCTTATTTCTTTAAGAAGTTTTATTGAATATTTAAATATTAAATAATTTAATTAACAGGCCTTTCACTTGAAAGTTCTTTTCCTTTTTGTGTTTGTGAAAGATCTATTTCAACCCAATCAATTGGTGTTAAAGATTTAGTTAAAGCTACTTTTAACACTTCATCTACTGTTTTTACTGGAATAATTTTTAGACCCTCAATAACATTTTTAGGTATTTCGGCTAAATCCTTTTCATTTTCGTCTGGTATCAAAACAGTCTTAATACCTCCTCTTAAAGCTGCTAACAATTTTTCTTTTAAACCGCCAATCGGAAGCACTCTTCCTCTTAACGTTACTTCTCCTGTCATAGCAACTTCTCTTTTAACTGGGATTCCAGTTAATGATGAAACAATTGATGTAACCATTGCAATACCAGCTGATGGTCCATCTTTAGGTGTTGCTCCTTCAGGCACATGAATATGAATATCTTTTTTTTCAAAAACAGGAGGAATGATACCGTATTCTAAGCATCTAGATCTAACAAAAGATTTTGCAGCTTTAACAGACTCCTGCATAACCTCGCCTAGTTTTCCAGTTATTTCCATCTTACCTTTCCCTGGCATTATTACAGACTCAATTGTTAATAATTCACCACCTACTTCAGTCCAAGCAAGTCCGGTAACAATTCCTGTTCCATCTTTATTTTCAATTTCACCATATTTAAATTTTTTGACACCAAGATAGTCATTAAGATTTTTTTCATCAATTTTAATTGTGTCCTTTGTCTTAGTAACAATATCTTTAACTCCTTTCCTTGCAAGTTTTGAAATCTCTCTTTCCAAACTTCTAACACCAGACTCTCTGGTGTAATATCTAATGATATCTTTCAATGCTTCATCGGAGACAATCCATTCCCCTGTCTTTAATCCGTTCTCTTTAATTTGTTTAGGTAGAAGATATTTTTTTGCAATTTCCATTTTTTCATCTTCTGTGTAACCAGATATTCTAATCACTTCCATTCTATCTAATAACGGACCGGGTATATTTAAAGTATTTGCGGTAGTAACAAACATTACATTGGACAAATCATAATCTACTTCAAGATAATGATCATTAAATGTTGTATTTTGCTCTGGATCAAGTGCCTCTAATAACGCTGATGAGGGATCTCCTCTATAGTCATTTCCGATTTTATCAATTTCATCCAATAAAATTAAAGGGTTATTTTTTCCTGACTTTTTCATCATTTGAATTATTTTTCCTGGTAAAGATCCAATGTATGTTCTTCTATGACCTCTAATCTCAGCTTCATCTCTAATGCCGCCTAAAGACATTCTTACAAACTCTCTTCCGGTAGCTTTAGCTATAGATTTACCTAAAGATGTTTTTCCAACTCCTGGCGCTCCTACTAAACAAAGAATTGGCCCTTTAATTTTATTAATTCTACTTTGCACTGCCAAAAATTCTAAGATTCTATCTTTTACTTTTTCTAACCCATAGTGATCTTCATCAAGAATTTTTTTTGCATTATTAATATCAGTGTTTACTTTTGAAGTTTTTCCCCATGGTAACGAAACCATCCAGTCTAAATAATTTCTAACTACAGTAGATTCAGCTGACATCGGACTCATTGATTTTAATTTTTTTAATTCTGCTAATGATTTTTCTTCAGCTTCTTTAGTCATTTTAGCTTTCTTAATTGCTTCTTCTAAATTCTGAATTTCATCTTTTCCATCTTCTGTTTCACCTAATTCTTTTTGAATAGCTTTTAATTGTTCATTTAAATAATATTCTCTTTGAGTTTTTTCCATTTGGTTTTTAACTCTGCCTCTAATTTTTTTCTCAACCGATAAAACTTCAATTTCACTTTCGATAAAAGTTAAAAGAGACTCTAATCTATTCTGAACAGATAAATTCTCTAAAATTTTTTGTTTTTCAACTAAACTAATTTGTAATTGATTAGCAACTGCATCTGCAATTTTTGATGGTTCTTTTGTGTCTTTAATTGTCTCAAGACCCTCTTCTGATACTTTTTTTGAAACTTTAACTAATTTATCGAATTTATTTAAAACTGCTTTTGATAGTAAAGATAAATCTTCTTTGCCAAGATCATCGGCTAAGGTTGAGCATGAAGCTAATAAAAAATTCTTTTCTTCATTATGATATTGATTTATTTTTACTCTTTCTTTTCCTTCGACTAAAATTTTAACTGTTCCATCTGGAAGTTTTAACAACTGTAATATTTCACCTAAGCAACCGACTTGGTAAATTTCATTATCCTTAGGATCATCTACATCATGGCTTTTTTGAGCAGCAAGTATAATTTTCTTATACTTATCCATGACATTATTTAAGGCATTAATAGACTTTTCTCTTCCAACAAAAAGCGGAACCACCATTCCAGGAAAAACAACAATATCTCTTAGGGGTAATACCGGATATTGAGCCTGATTATTTTTTTGCGATTCTTTAACTTCCATAAATCAATAATATTAATTGTTATATTTATAACAAGGTTAACGTTATATGGGGACGTTTAATGTAAATTCAACTGTGAATAACTAGCCTATTTTACTCTCTTTATTATTTATTGATGTGCTGGAGGTCTGATTGTTTTTCTTTGAATAAGTTAGTAATGGCTTAATTTTTCCTTCTACAACATCTTTATTGATTACTACCTCGCTAATATTTGATTGAGAAGGAAGTTCAAACATTGTCTCAAGTAAAATATCTTCTAAAATTGATCTAAGCCCTCTTGCTCCTGTTTTTCTAATTAGAGCTTTTTTAGCGATAGCTGACAAAGAGTCTTTAGTAAAAGTAAGCTTTGCCCCTTCTATTTCAAAAAGTTTAGCATATTGTTTTAAAAGCGCATTTTTTGGTTCTTGTAAAATTTTAATTAGCGCCTCTTCATGTAAATCGTCTAATGTAGCAACAATTGGCAGTCTTCCTATAAACTCAGGTATTAGCCCGAATTTTAATAAATCTTCTGGCTCTAATTCTTTTAATATCTGTCCTGTATTCTTATTATCGTGTTCTCTGATTGTTGCACCAAAGCCCATAGCAGTCCCTTTGCTTCTTAATGATACAATTTTTTCCAATCCACCAAATGCTCCTCCACAAATAAATAGAATATTAGTTGTATTAACTTGTAAAAATTCTTGTTGAGGATGCTTTCTTCCCCCTTGTGGTGGAACGCTTGCGACTGTTCCCTCCATAATTTTTAAAAGAGCTTGCTGAACTCCTTCTCCAGAAACGTCTCTTGTAATAGAGGGGTTTTCTGTTTTTCTGCTAATTTTATCAACTTCATCAATATAAACAATTCCTCTTTGCGCTTTTTCAACATTATAATCAGCGGCTTGTAATAATTTTAGAATAATGTTCTCAACATCTTCTCCAACATAGCCTGCCTCGGTCAATGTAGTAGCATCAGCCATAGTAAATGGAACATCTAGAATTTTTGCAAGAGTTTGTGCTAATAAAGTTTTTCCACAACCTGTCGGACCTATAAGCAAAACGTTAGACTTTGAAATTTCGACATCTTTGCTACTTTTAGAGTCTTGATTTAATCTTTTGTAATGATTGTGAACTGCAACAGATAAAACTTTTTTTGCTTTATCTTGACCAATTACATACTCGTCTAAAACTTTACAAATTTCTTTTGGCGTTGGAACCCCAGCATCATCTTTAACAAAATTACTTTTGTTCTCTTCTTTGATGATATCCATACAAAGTTCGACGCACTCATCACATATAAAAACTGTAGGACCGGCTATAAGTTTTCTAACTTCGTGCTGACTTTTTCCGCAGAAAGAGCAATAAAGAGTATTTTTATTATCTTTGGCCATGTTTAAAATGATCGAATCAGTAAGGCTTTATAAAACAATGACTTGTCACTAAAAGCAAGTCTAAGTTGAATCTAATCGATATATTGTGTGTAAATTATATATAAAAACGAACTAATCAGTTTTTTTCTCTACAACTTTGTCAATTATCCCAAAGTCTTTAGCCTCTTCCGGACTCATAAATTTATCTCTCTCTAAAGCTTCTTGAATTGATTTTACATCTTTGCCGGTATGCTTTGAGTAAATTTCATTAAGTCGTTTTTTAACATAAGAAATTTCATTAGCATGAATCTGGATATCTGTTGCTTGTCCTTGAAAACCAGCTGAAGGTTGGTGCACCATTATACGTGCATTAGGTAAAGAAAATCTGTGACCCTTCTCGCCAGCTGCTAACAAGAACGAACCCATGGAAGCTGCTTGTCCAATGCAAATTGTTGAAACAGGTGATTTAACATATTGCATGGTATCATAAATTCCAAGTCCATCAGTAACAATACCTCCAGGACTGTTTATATATAAAAAAATTTCTTTTTTTGGATTCTCGGACTCTAAGAAAAGTAATTGAGCACAAACTAAACTTGCAACATGAGAGTTTACTGGTCCCACTAAAAAAATAATTCTCTCTTTTAATAGCCTAGAATATATATCATAAGCTCTTTCTCCTCTGCTGGTTTGTTCAACCACCATTGGAATAAGAGTATTCATTTGGATATCAATCTGATCGTTCATAGAGAATCAGATTCTACAAGCTTTACTTATTTTTTACTAATCTTTTTTGAGGATTTTGATTTATCCTCTGATTTTGTATATTTTTTTGATTTGTCATCACTACTCGTTGCTGACTTTGTTGCTGATTTAGACTTAAGATTAGATGATAAATCTTTTACAAGTTCCTCTAACTCTTTTTTATTTACCTCTTTTAACGTAACCTTAGCCTTAGACTTAACAAGCTCAACAATTTTATCTTCATAAATAGGACCTCTAAGTCTTGTAATTTCAGAAGGATTTTTTTGATAATAATCTCTTATTTGTTTTTCCTGCCCAGGATACATACTCATTTGTTTTTGCAATTCTTGTTGCAACTCTTGTGTAGTGACTTGAATTTTAAAATCTTCGCCAATTTGATTTAATACTAAAGCAAGTTTAACTCTTCGTTTAGAAATATCTAAAATATCATCCTCTTCTTCTTTAGTTAGTTTTATATCTGAATGGTCGTGCCCATGTTTATGATCGTCATGGGGTTCATTCTTATGGGCTTTTTCGTGAATAAAACTATGCTTAACAATTTCTTGCTCATTTTTTACTAAATCTTCTGGTAAATCAAACTTACAATTTTTATCTAGATAATCTAAAATTTCTTTTCTAATAATTGTTTCTGTAATTGAAGATTGTTCTTTAGATAATTGTTTTTCTAATAAAACTTTCAAATCATTTAAATCTTTTGCACCCAAATTTTTTGCAAATTGATCATCGATTGCTACAGGCTCTGATTTTTTAACTTCTAAAATTTTACAATTGAATAATGCGGTCTTACTCGCTAGTTGTTTATTTGGATAATTTTCTGGTAAATTAATTTTAACATCTTTTTTATCTCCCGGTTTACATTGTAATAATTTCTCATCAAAACCCTTAATAAAAAGTTCTTTTCCTAAAATAATTTGAACTTTTTCGCCTTTATTTCCCTCAAAAGATTTTCCATCAACACTTGCTTCAAAATCAAAAACTACTAGATCACCTTTAACTGAACTTTCGCCTTCTTTTTTATTAACATATTTTTTTTGTCCCTCTGCTAATAAATTTATTCTTTCGTCTAAATCTTTTTTTTCTATTTTTAATTTATAATCAGTAAGATTTATTTTTTCTAATTCAATTTTTTTGATATCTGGAGTTTTTTCTACAGAAATTGTGTACTCTAAATCTTTATCTTCGCCAGAGGATTTGATCTCAATTTTAGGTTGGCTAGCAGGCTTAATTTTATTTTCAGATAAAGCTTGATAAGTATTATCTTGCAAAATTTTTTCCAAAACTTCTCCATACAACGCTTGGGCAAATTGTTTTTTTAATAGATCTACCGGAGCTTTTCCTGGTCGAAAACCTTTAATGTTTATAGTTTTCTGTAGTTCAATAACTCTCTCTTCAATTTTTTTATCAATCTCTTGTTTTTTTACTAAAACATTAAGATTGGTCTTTAAACCTTTAGTTTCCGATACTGTTACTTTCATATTCTTCATGGTGCGGGAGAAAGGACTTGAACCTTCACATCTTTCGATACCAGTTCCTAAGACTGGCGTGTCTACCGTTCCACCACTCCCGCTTTATTATTAATTAAATTTCGAATGGCGAATATAGCTATATTATTTAATGCTTTCTAGGATTTAATTATAAAATATGAGTTTTAAAATAATACGATTTGCTTATATAAAAAGCACATTTAATTATGAAATTTAAACTTGCTATAGGTGACAAAATTTATTCTACATGGTCATTAAGACCGTGGTTAGTGTTAAAATATTTTAATATTCCATTTGATGAACTTAAAATTAAGCTAAGAAATAAAGATACTAAAAAAAAAATATTAAGAATTTCACCTTCAGGAAAGGTTCCTTGTTTAATTTACGGGAAAATAAAAATATGGGACTCTTTGTCAATTTGTGAATTTTTAGCAGAAAAATTTAAAAATAAAAATTTATGGCCAAAAAATAACCATGATAAAATATTGGCAAGAAACCTTTCTTCAGAAATGCATAGTGGTTTTGCTAATTTAAGAAAAAACTTAAGTATGAATTTTCTTAAAAAAAATCTTAAATTCAAAAAAAATAGAGAAACTTTAGCTGAAATAACTAGAGCAAAGAATATAATTGAAAATTGTTTAAAAAAATCTAAAGGACCATTTATGTTTAAAAAATTTTCTATTGTAGACGCTATGTATGCACCTGTAATGTTTAGATTTAAAATTTATAATGTAAAATTATCTAAATTATTAGAAAGATATCTTAAAACTTTATTAAATATGAAGGAAATTAAACTCTGGCTTTTAGAGGCAAGAAAGGAACTAAAATGATACGCTACATAATAATTATCAGCGCAATTATTCTTCCCTTTGTGATTTATTATTTACTTGTTCGTTTTACTAAAAAGATTAATAAAAAATTTCCAATAATTACTTTATCATTTATAAGCCTTTTATTGTTAATTTGTTCTTTAGTGTATTTGAGGTTTACAAGCGCAGAACCCACTGGTCTAAAATATACCCCACCAAAATATGAAAATAATAAGGTTGTACCCTCAAAAATAAAATAAGATTAATTATACTTTTTATCTAGATACTCTAATGCTTTGGGCAAATTTTTAATAATATCTTCAGCTATTAATCCTTTTTTAGAAAATTTTGCTGCATAAGAATGCAACCAAACCCCAGCGCAAGCTCCATTAAATGCTGACATTTTATTTTTTCCTATTAAACTTACAATTATTCCACTCAATACATCTCCGGTGCCAATCACTGCTAATTCCTCAGTTGAAACAGTATTTACGCAAACCTTTCCATCTGGGGAAGCTATAATTGTATCTGGGCCTTTTAATACCAAAACACAATTTGCTTTTTTTGAGGCTTTTAATGTTTTTTCAATTTTATTGTTAATATTTTTAAAGTCTGGAAAAATTCTATTAAATTCTCCTTCGTGAGGTGTAATAATTTTATTTTTATCCAAAATTAAAAATAATTGTTTAGGGTTTTTTGAGAATGAGGTTAGTGCATCTGCATCTATAACCATATTATTAACAAACTTAGATATTAGCTTAGTATTTTCAATAGTTTTTTGATTAACACCAGCACCTGGTCCTATAAGTAATGAGGTAATTATATTCTTTTTTAAAAAAAATTTAAGTTCATCTATGGAGTTAATTTCAATCTTCAATAATGAAAAAAATTTTTGATTATACTTATCTATAGTGTCTTTATTAGCAATTACTGTAACAGATCCTACTCCACAACGAATTGCTGCACTTGATGATAATAAAGATGCTCCTATATAATTTTTTAATGACCCATACACATATACTCTTCCCCTAGAATACTTGTGTGAGTTATATTTCTTCCAGGGAAATTTTTTGTTAATCCATAAACTTGGATTATTTTCCTGAATTTTATTATTAACAAATTTATTTAAAGATTTTTTAATTCCAATATCTAAAATCTTTATTAGGCCAGAAAAATAAGTGCCAGGAAAAAGTATATGCCCCAATTTTTTACAATGAAGAGCTAAAGTAAAGTTAGCCTTAATAGCTTCTCCCATAACTTTTCCATTATCACTATTAATTCCTGTTGGAATATCTATTGAAAATACAATGGTCTTCTTTTTATTAATCGCTTTTATTGTATTTATAATATTAGAATTTAACTTTCTATTTAAACCAACTCCAAAGATGCAGTCGATAATAATAGGTCTTGTTTTTCTTTTAAGTTCCTTATGTAAATCTTTTAAACAAAAAACTTCACAATTAAGTTTATTGAAAGCTTTATAGTTATCTTTTTTTTTATTCTTTATTGGTAATATTAGAAAAATCTTAACTTTATAACCTTTATTAATAAGACAATTACCAATTATAAATCCATCACCTCCATTATTACCTGGACCACAAATGACTAATATTTCATCATTTTTTGAAATCTTTGATGATATATAATCTGAACATCTTTCTCCCGCTGATTGCATTAAAGAGAATGAATTTTTTCTAAATTTAAATTCTTCTTTCTCAACAGCTTTAATTTCTATCGAGTTTAAAATCATTTATAAAAAACAATCTACAGTTTAATTTTTACTAACACTATTATGCATACCTGACATAACTAAAAAACAATGGAATTTATTGCTTATAATTATAGTACATCTACAATAAAAATTAAAAATAAGATTAATATTTAATAAAGGGAGAAATTAATGAGCGCCGCATCAGACATACTAAAATTAATTAAAGAAAAGGAAATAGAGTTTGTAGATTTAAGATTTACAGACCCTAGAGGAAAGCTTCAGCATATGACTCAGGACTTAACAACAATTGATGAAGATTTTTTAAACGATGGAACTTTTTTTGATGGTTCATCAATTGCAGGCTGGAAAGCAATTAATGAGTCTGACATGATCTTAAAACCAGATTTATCAAGAACATTTGTTGATCCTTTTACCTCACATAATACTCTTGTTATTTTCTGCGATGTAATGGACCCTATAAAAAAAGATTTCTACGAGAGAGATCCTAGATCCATAGCAAAAAAAGCTGAAGCATATTTAAAAACAACTGGAATTGGTGACACTATTTATTTTGGGCCAGAGCCTGAGTTTTTTATATTTGATGATGTTAAAATATCGAACACTATGCAGAAAGTTTCATTTCAGGTGGACAGTAACGAAGGCCCTTATAACGGCGATAAAGAATATCCAAATGGAAACATGGGTCATAGACCAGTTGTCAAAGGTGGTTATTTTCCTGTACCTCCAGTTGATAGTTGCCAGGACTTAAGAGCAGAAGCTTTAAAAGCAATGAAAGATATGGGCGTTAAAGTTGAGAAACATCATCATGAAGTTGCCCCATCTCAACATGAATTAGGTACGATGTTTGATACAATGGTACGTAATGCAGATAATATGCAGATTTACAAATATGCGGTGCAGATGGTTGCTCACTCATTTGGAAAAACTGCAACCTTTATGGCAAAACCAATCAAAGGAGACAATGGATCAGGTATGCATTGTCACCAATCTATTTGGAAAGCTGGTAAACCACTTTTTGCTGGAGATAAATATGCAGGACTTTCACAAGAGTGTCTTTATTATATAGGTGGAATTATTAAACATGCAAAAGCTCTAAATGCTTTTACTAATTCAACTACTAACAGTTACAAAAGATTAATTCCTGGATTTGAAGCTCCAGTAATTCTTGCTTACTCTGCAAGAAATAGATCTGCTAGCTGCAGGATACCTTTTAGTTCTAGTCCAAAAGGAAAAAGAGTTGAGGTAAGATTCCCAGACGCTGCTGGAAATCCATATCTAACTTTTGCTTCTATGTTAATGGCTGGAATTGATGGAATTAAAAATAAAATTGATCCAGGAAAACCATTTGATAAAGACTTATACACCTTATCAGCAGAAGAACTTAAAGGTGTTCCTCAAGTTTGCGGTTCATTAAGAGAAGCTTTAGAGAACTTAGATAAAGATAGAGCTTTTTTAACTTCTGGTGGAGTATTCACTGATGATCAAATTGATGCCTACATCGAATTAAAGATGACTGAAGTGTACAATATGGAGCACACTCCTCACCCAGTTGAATATCAAATGTATTACAGCTGTTAATTATAATTTTTTAAAATTAAAACCCCGTACCTAAAAATACGGGGTTTTTTTTTGCTTAAAATAAATTTACGTCTGTATTTTTTCAAAAATTAATCTAATGCTTGGCGTGTGGTAAAAAATAGTAATTATTCTGCAAAAGATATTGAAATTCTAGAAGGTTTAGAGCCTGTTAGAAAAAGACCGGGGATGTACATAGGTGGTACAGATGAGACTGCCTTTCATCACCTTGCGACCGAAATTATTGATAACTCTATGGATGAAGTTACGGCAGGGTATGCAAAAAATATCCACGTAAAATTAAATAAAGATAAATCGTTAACAGTTACAGACGATGGTAGAGGAATCCCATTGGATAAACATCCAAAGAAAAATAAAACCGCACTTGAAATAGTAATGACAACGTTACATTCCGGTGGAAAATTTAAAGAAGGAACCTACTCTACCTCAGCTGGTTTGCATGGAGTGGGTCTTTCTGTTGTAAATGCATTATCTGAAAAACTAAAAATAGAGGTCTTTAAAAACTCCACTATATTTGAGCAGAATTATTCCAAAGGAAAACCTTTAAATAAATTATCTAAAAAAGGAAAATCTAAAATTAAAAATGGAACCCAAGTTACATTTATTCCTGATAAGGAAATTTTTGGAAAAGATCTAAATTTCGTTCCAAATAAATTATATAATCTTTGCAAAAGTAAGGCCTATTTAGTTAAAGGTATTACAATACATTGGGAATGCGATAGAACTTTAATAAATAGAAAAGACGACACCCCCAATAGCGCAAAACTTTTTTTTCCAGATGGTATTAATGAGTATTTAGATAGTGAAACTAAAAATTTTACAAAAATTAATGATAAAATATGTCATCATAAAAACAATTTTGATGATGATAAGGGAAAGTTTGAATTTGCAATTCAATGGCATAATGAAATATCAGAATTTAAAATTTCATTTTGTAACTCAGTATTAACTACTAATGGAGGAACACATGAACAAGGTTTTAGAACTGGAGTAGCAAAATCTATAAGAAAAATTGCAAAATTTAAAAATAATAAACTGGTGGCCAGTGCTACCGCTGACGAAATACTATCAAATGCAAGTTACATTCTATCTGTTTTTATTAATAATCCAGAATTTGAAGGACAAACTAAATCTAGACTATCCTCTTCTTATATTCAAAAATATTGCGATGTCTCCATAGCAAAATCTGTCGAGGAATGGTTTAATCAACATCCAAAAGCATCAAATTCAATTCTCTCTTTTATTGAAGGGAAAATAAGAGAAAAAAATTTATTAGATCAAAATCTTGACGTTGGAAGACAAAGTGCAACAAGAAAAATACGTTTGCCGGGAAAACTTGCGGACTGCACAAGTTCAAAAGTGGAAGGAACTGAATTATTTATAGTTGAGGGAGATTCTGCTGGAGGCTCAGCAAAACAAGCTCGTGATAGAAATTTTCAAGCAATTCTACCTTTAAGAGGAAAAATATTGAATGTAAAAAATTCTAATACAGCGAAGATATTAGCGAATACTGAAATATCAAATCTACTTCAAGCGCTAGGGTGTCAAAGGAGAGAAAAGTACGTTGATAAAGATTTAAGATACGAAAAAGTAATTATTATGACTGATGCTGATGTTGATGGTGACCATATAGCAAGTTTACTTTTAACTTTCTTTTTCTGCGAAATGCCGAATTTAATTAAAAATGGACATTTGTATCTTGCTGTACCACCACTTTATAAACTTAATATATCTAATCAAATTTATTATGTACGTAATGATATTGAAAAAGATAAATTATTAAAAAATCTAAAAAAAGGATCTAAAATAGAAATAAGTAGATTTAAAGGATTGGGCGAAATGATGGCTCAACAATTGAAAGAGACTACAATGGACATTAATACTCGATCCCTAATTAGAGTTATGGTTCCTACAAGCGATTATAAAAAAACAAATAAATTAATATCGAACATTATGGGAAAAAATGCAGATCTAAGACTAAAATTTATAGAAGAAAATGCTCCTAAAGCAAAAAACTTAGACTTATAAATTATTTATAAAAATTAATTTTTCTTAAATCTCCACAATTAATACCGTTAAAATCAACTGTAGTGTTAACAATTTCGTTAGGTTTTGATTTTTTTTCAACAACAAAAGCTTCAAATTTTTTATCGGCAAAAGAGAAAGCTTCGATTGAAAATGAATTTCTTTTTTCTTCTTTAGAAATATTTTTAATCTCTAGAGACATTTTGCAAACCTCATTTCTTTGTGAAATAGATTTTATTAAAGTATAGGTAATATCAAATTCATTTTCGATAATGACATTTACTGTCTTTGTAAGATCTTTGTTTACAAATGGGACTTTTACATCCTTAGAACATGATACTAGAAAAAAAAGAATAATAAATATTCGCATAATTGTGGTGCCCTCGGCCGGACTTGAACCGGCACTCCCAAAAAGGGCAAGGATTTTAAGTCCTTTGTGTCTACCAATTCCACCACGAGGGCTTTAGTGTTGTAATGCTTATAATGAAATTACATGGGGTTGTTAAGTAGAAATAAATAACTTAACTACTTAATTTTCTTTTAAACTCATATAAATCTTCCAATGTAGATTTTTTTCGAGCAGGCTGTCTTAATAAAAATGCAGGATGAAAAGTAGTTAAAATATCAAAATAAGAATTAATAATTTTTATATTTTTCCACTTACCTCTTACTTCACTTAACGGACCAATGTGATTTAGGACTGCTGCTGCTGCTGTCGCTCCAAGTAATAAAATGCATTTAGGACTTATAATCTCTATGTGTTTGAACAATAATCTTTTAAATTCATTTATTTCCTCGGGTGTGGGTTTTCTATTTTTATCGGGTCTATAATTTACAACATTTGTAATATAAACCTTTGTACGATCAAGATGAATACGGTTAAGAAGCTCATCTAAAAGTTTACCTGCTCTTCCGACAAAAGGTTTTTTTAATTTATCCTCTGTTTTTCCGGGAGCCTCTCCTATTATCATTACCTGTGAATTTTTATTGCCGTCTGCAAATACCAAATTTTTTTTTGGAAAATTCTTATTAAATTTTAATATTTTTTTTTTTAATTTGGATAATTCTTTATCTTTATCCATTAAGATTTTTCAATTTTTTTAACTAAGTTTTGTAAAACTTTTTTACATTGTAAAATCCTTTTTTTTGAATAACCCCTTATGACCAAAGCGACACCAATCTTGCCTGCTTGAAAGAATGGATAACTGCCGAGACTTAAATCTTTAAATTTTTTTTGCAACTTTCCAAATTGCTCACCAATTTTACTCTCGGGCATTTTTCCAGTAACAGTTTCACTAAAAACTTTTTGCCCCCCTTTAATTAACTGTTCTATTGAATGCATCATCGATTGCAAAATCACCGGAACTCCTGGTAATACAAAAACATTTTTTAGATAAAAACCTGGTGCTGAACTCGAAGGATTATAAATTAATCCTGCCCCCCTTGGCATTTTTGCCATTTTTTTTCTTGCATCATTCAAATAGGAATTTTTGTAATGAGTTTCTAAAATTTTAAGCGCTTCTTTATTGTACTCATATCTTTTTTTAAAAACTTTTGAGATTGCTAAGGCAGTAATATCGTCGTGTGTAGGTCCAATTCCACCTGTGGTAAAAACATAATCATATTTTTTTCTTAATATATTGACGTTATTTATTATAGTTCTTAATTGATCTGGAATAATTCTGACCTCTTTTAATTGTATACCTCTTTCATTTAACCATTTTGCTAAAAAACATGTATTAGCGTCTTGAGTTCTGCCAGATAAGATTTCATCTCCTATAATTAAAATTGCAGCAAAAAATCTTCTTTTTTCATTACGCATAGACATCTAAATGATAATAATACTTTAAAATGAAATTTGACACCTCTTTAATTAAAACAAAATTCATAAAGAGATACAAAAGATTTTTCGTTGATGTGAGTTTAAATAATCAGATTCTAACCGCACATTGTCCTAATTCTGGATCTATGCTGGGACTATTAAACGAAGGTGAAGTGGCCTGGATTTCCCAATCAAAAAATAAAGAAAGAAAATTGAAATACACATTAGAAATATTAGAACATAACAATCAAATGATTGGCATTAATACTCATTTAACAAATAAAATAGTAGAGGAAGCCTTAATAGATAAAAAAATAAAAGAACTTGAAAAATTTAATGAAATTAAAAGAGAAGTAAAATTTAATGATGCTACTAGATTTGATTTTTTTATTTCAAATAAAAAAGATCAAGCATTTGTAGAGGTTAAAAACGTCACTTTAAAAAGAAACAAAGATTTTGCTGAGTTTCCAGATGCTCCCACCGCAAGAGGGCAAAAACATCTGCTAGAGCTAATCAGTGCTAAAAAAAAAGGGTATCAGGCTTTTTTGATTTTTCTAATACAAAGAGAAGACTGTAATTCTTTTAAGATAT